>ENA-OOYV01000043-OOYV01000043.1-human-gut-metagenome-genome-assembly--contig:-NODE-43-length-93359-cov-4.506613_pt1 | contig 93359 bp, 79 predicted proteins | sample MGYA00241704_ERZ501380 | MGnify/ENA primary metagenome ERZ501380 (study PRJEB25962, sample SAMEA2042984) | human gut metagenome | biome: human gut; feature: human-associated habitat; material: faeces...
TTTAGCACAAATGTTGAATAGAATTACTAATCTTCAACATTGCACAAAAGTTCAATAGAAGTACTTCACCGGCTCTATTGCCAATTTGTTTGTTATGTGCCGTTTTATTCCATTTTATACATTTAACAATTGCTGAAACGTAAAGTCGGGTTTAAACATTTCAATTTCGTTTTGAGTTGATTCTTCTTGTGCTTCTTTGCCATAGATAAACATTTGCTGTTCATAATTTTTAACAGCCTCTTCAATGCTATTAAATTTTCCATCGGCTAGATTATCAGACAATATCAAGGCATCCACCAACCCACTATTTACTCCCTGCCCTGCAAAAGGCGGCATCAAATGTGCGGCATCCCCAATCATTGTTATGGGTAATGGGCGCTTGCTTTTCCAAGGCTTTTCTAAAGGAAATATCCGTGTAGCCAATCCTACAAATGACAACGTCGTATGAATCAATTCTTTGTAGCGTTCGTCCCAATCGGAAAATTCTTTCAGAAGAAAATCAACGACACTATTTCTGTTTTGAAAATCTACCTGCGTTTGGTTTTTCCATTCATCAGGTGTTTTAAAACTTATTCCAAAATGCAATGCACCATTATTATTGGGGTTAGCAAATAATAAATTACCTTGGTGAGATGCCATTAGCCGGTTTCCATTGCATAGCTGAAAAAATCCAGGACAGTTTATCTCTGGTTGATGAATATCGGCTTGTATATTGAAAGTACCTGTTTCTTCAACTTCCGTGTCGGTAACAAATTTTCTTACCTTGGACATCCCGCCATTGGCAAGAATAACCAAATCTGCTGTTTCACTCGGTTTATTCTCAAAAGTTAGTGTCCACTTCTTCTTACCAGGTTCAAGCATAACAAGTTTTCTATCCCAAATAACCGTGTCGTTTTCTAAACTATTCAACAAGATAGCCCTTAAGTCATTTCTGTTTATTTCAGGATTGTCAAATCGATTTTCGGGCTTTACATTTTTTGTGGATAAAATATTGCCTTTTTTATCAGCAATATTTACACCCATTGGTAAGGCTAAGTCATAATAAGTTTGTAACAATCCCGCTTTTTTCATTGCTTCCTGACCTGAACCTTTGTGTAGGTCAAGGGTTCCACCAAAAATTCTTGCCTCTCGGTCGTTGTCTCTTTCGTAAACTGAAACGTCTATGCCGTTTTGCTGTAATAATTTTGCCATAGTCAGTCCAACGGGTCCACCACCAATTATTGCAACGTTCTTATCACTAAGTAAATTCATTTGTTTGTCTGTATCTATTCGCATTGTCATTCAAAAATGGCCCATAACAATGGCTCGGCGAATTGGCGAAGTAGCGAAGCTGTATCGAAGATACAAAAGCGGAGCTATTTAGCCAAGTCGCTTGTTGTAAGCAGTCCGCGAAGCGGCGGCTTACGGCAAGCGACGTAAGTCGCCGAGCCATTGTTAGCAAGGAGCGCAGCGGATTGCTAACAACGGTTTGCAGCTATACGCAGGCAGGGATTTTTACCACTAAGCTACCTACGATGAACTGAACTTTAAATTTACCACTTTCCTGTCTTACGAAGCACGAACCCCCTGCTTGCGTATAGGTGATGTTATGCGGTCGGCTTTCATTTTCTCTTCTTTCTCGTTAATTTGTCAAGCAAAGTTACTAAATTTGCAGTCAAGCAATTTCAATTTTTGAATTATGTATTTCAGCAGACCTTGGACTTCTATCTAAGTGATAGGCAGTCCTGAATAAATTCCAATCAATCTTTTAGGGCAAGACAATCAGTCTATGCTTTGTGTGTGCTGTCATTTTTTTTGATGGCATTGCTTTGTCGTAGTTGCTCTGTCGGGTAATACTGTCTATTCACTTCTCTGTGATTTGAATTATTAACTACTATATAACCAATTAAATATGATAAGTATGAAGAAAATTTTAATCACCTTAACAGTACTCTTTGCAGTCATTGACATTATGGCACAAGAGCACCTTTCGTTTAAGGGTATTCCCATTGAGGGAAGTATGACAGAATTTTGTCAAAAGCTCAAATCTAAAGGATTTACTTCAATTGGTCGTGAAAACAATATAACTTTGTTTTCAGGGGACTTTACAGGTCGTCAAGCAACGGTAGGGGTAACTGCTACAGACGATGGAAAAAATGTTTTTGCAGTTGTCGTTTTATTTGACCCAAGTGGGGAGTGGAATACCCTTGTTAATACTTACGACTATTATAAGGATTTATATACTCGTAAATATGGCAAGCCGACAATTTCAAAAGAAAACAACCCTGCCCATTTAGATTCCAATACCGCTTTAATGGCGGAAGTGCATCAGGGAACGGTTGTATATGGTAGTGCATGGGAAGTGACAGGAGGAGATATACAACTTTCAATTGAAAAGTCTTCTGGAGTTTATGAAGGTATGGTAATGATTCGCTATCGTGATTCTCAAAATATTGAAGCCAAAATCCAAAATGATTTGGATGATATTTAGACAAGGACAGCTATGAAAAAAGTATGTATATTCATTGGTGGTGTTGTCACTGGAGCTATTCTAGTGGTTGTTGTTTCCATGCTTATAGCTGGTGGAAATTCTACTTATAAAGGAATTACATTATTTGAAAAAGAGGGAGAATGTATAAGTGAAAATTCTTTTAAGGTATTTCAAGTTTTGGATTCAGGTGAAGCCTTAGCTAACGAAGTAAAACAAGGATACTTGATACCAACAGGATTAACTGTGTTATTTTTGAATGAGGATGGACTGTCTTACTATGACGACCAAGTTATTAAGATACCTTCAGGTAAATGTGCTAAACAAATAGGGATATTCAAATATTCCGCTAAATCGGGTATGGAAAAGACAGTTCCTATAGTTGGTATACGTAACAAATAGAAAAGGTGGTCATTGACCACCTTTTCTATTTGTTACATAACATAACCTCATGAATGATTTTCTTTTTTCGCAAGCCGATTTTATAAAATTGCCACCGATAGTTCGTACTTTCGGAAAAAGATATTATATTTGCAAATGAAAGAGTTATTTGACAGTATAGCAACGCAAAACGCTGAATTTCGCACAGTTGCTAAATCGTTACCTCTATTTCTCAAATAATTCGCTAAAAGTTTATTCTTCAATCGGTTAAGTCGAACCGATAAAAATCTAAAATAAAATTCAGCTATTCTTTTGTAACTTCTTATCTTTGCAGCAGGTAGCGTAGTAGATTTTATTATGATGTTCCATTATAACAAATGTATAGTGCAACTCTTTGTTGCGTTATTCTTTTTGTGCACTAATTCCACGGCTGCTTTAGCCGATGGTGTTGATCCCTTGCCCGGATATTTGGATTCCTTGTTTAAAAAAGCACATGATTCCGGATCTCCTGCAAATTGGAAAAAGATGTTGCAGGCTGCAAAGGAGACAAATGATACTGCTGCAACAGGCAGTGCGTATGTTTTCTATATACAGTCTCTTAGCAATATGCAAGATTCCGAGAAAACAGACAATATAGATGGAATCATAGAAAATGAAATTAAAATAGCACTCGATTTTCTGTATAATACAAAGCAGAGGAGCTACTACTTTATTGTGTGTAACATCTATATCGATTGGCTGTTTGACAACAAATTCTATGATGCTGCGCAGAAAGAGGCAGCTAATATGTATCTGTTGGCAATGGAGTTGGAACACCCGTTAGGTGGTGCTATTGCATTAAGAGTTCAAGGCCAGATATTCTATAAAATGAGCCTGTTTGAGAAGGCTTTCTCCACCCTTAAGGAGGGACTTAAAGTCTGTCCGTCATATAAGACAGACATGAAAACCTACTCAACAGCACAGAGTTTATGCGAATGGCTCATTATGACCTGCATGGAGCTTAAAGATTATAAAACTGCAGATTTTTATGCAGACTTTTACGGAGATATGTTGAATTATTGGAAGAATAAAGGTTGGGAAGAGCCTACAGGGCACTATGATGTTACATATCTGTCTCTTAAGGCGATGGCACAACTGTCAATGGGAGATATGGAGTCTGCAAAGATGATGCTGAATGAAGCCGCTAATTATATTCGTCCTAACTTTCCTGCAAATGCATACGAGCATTATTATGCTGCAAAGTGTTTATTGTTGCAACGGGAGCACAAATATGATGAAGCCATAGCTAATGTAGATACTCTGCTTAATACGCACAGCTATTACTATCCGTTTTATTTAAGGGATCTGCTTGTAAAAGCAGAACTGCTCTCAAGAAGCGGTCATTCGCAGGAGAGTATAGAGCTGTTTAAGAGCTACATTAGGGGGAACGATTCTTTGCTAAGAGCGGAGAATATAAGGCAGTTGGATGAACTGCGTATACAATATCAGGTGGAAAAGGCAGAGGATGAGAGTCATGATAAAACAATTTATCTTAGGTTTGCATCTATTATAATTATATTGATAAGCCTTTTGCTAACCCTGTATATAGTCAACTCAAGAAAATTAAAGGCTTATAATAAGGTTATAGTAAGTCGTCTTGAGGAGTATGACAAACGTGCCGGCAACATTATGCTTCAAGAGCATGAAGAGTGTGTCCGTAATATACGCAACAATATCACCCCTATTTCCAACCAAGAGATTATGGAGAGGGTAGAGTTGTATATGCGCGAAAACCACCCTTTCAAGAATCCTGCGTTCAACAGGGAGAAGCTTGCAAAAGCTGTAAATATTAATGAAAGAGCTTTAAGCGAGGCTATAAAAGAAACTAATGGATTTACTGTTACCGAATATATAAATATATGCAGGTTGGACTATTCAAGGCAGCTTCTCTCATCTAATAGCATATTGCCTTTAAAGGATATCGTAGGTATGTGTGGCTTTGGTACTCCAAGAACATTTCAACGTCTCTTTAGGGATAAGTATGGGATGCCACCGTCTCATTACAGAAAGATAGTTATGGAGGAGGGTGCAGATTCTACAGATTAGTACGACAATATTAGAGAACTCCTCTAAAACTTGTCGTAACTGTTATTGTCGCGTTATTTAATGGAATTGTCGCTGTTGTTTTATTGTTATCGGTTAGGTAAAGTTTAATTTTGTGGGTAAGCTTAAAGCGGCAACATATTCTTTGTGTTGCCGCTTTACGAAATTTTATAATAAAATTGGCTACTTAAAACCTAAGTAATTACGGTAAAAACTAAAACTTATAACTACAAAATTATTAGTATAACAATTGCTACATGTTTAATCTAATAATTACATTAACTACATTTTTGGGAGAGTTTATCTCCTAAGTAAGACAAAATGAAGGACCACGAGGAATGCTTTTGGTCCTTCTTTTTTATCTCTCAAAGAGCTTCTTATGCTACATGTAAGCTACTACCGTAAAGTCCCCCTTTTTTTATAAATTTGCGGCTGTAAATTATCTGTAGTAAATATGAGGATTGGTGATATAGATTTGGGAGAAAAGCCGCTGTTTTTAGCCCCAATGGAGGATGTGACAGACCCGTCATTCAGATATATCTGCAAGGAGTTCGGGGCTGATATGATGTACACAGAGTTTGTCCCCTCAGATGGTCTGATACGTGATGCGGAAAAGGCACTGAGGAAGCTCGTGACGTACGATTACGAGAAGCCTGTTGGTATACAGATATACGGCCATATCCCTGAGGCTATGGTAGAGGCTGCTAAAATGGCGGAGAATGCCGCTGAAATAGCAGGAGGGGCGGGACCGGATGTCATAGATATAAACTTTGGATGTCCTGTAAACAAGATAGCCGGTAGAGGGGCCGGTAGCGGTATGATGCGTTATCCAAATAAGATGGTGGAGATTACAAAAAGCATAGTTAATGCCGTGAAGTTGCCGGTTACGGTAAAAACCCGTCTTGGGTGGGATGACAACAGCAAAATAATAGTTGAATTAGCTGAAAGATTGCAGGATACAGGCATAAAGGCGCTTACCATTCATGGAAGAACCCGTTGCCAGATGTATAAAGGGGAGGCAGACTGGACGTTGATAGGCGCTGTAAAGAACAATCCAAGGATGCATATTCCAATAATAGGAAACGGAGACATTACAACGGCACAAGGTGCAAAGGAGGCTTTTGACAGGTACGGTGTAGACGGCATAATGATTGGCAGGGCAACATACGGGCGTCCATGGATATTCAGAGAGATTAAACACTACCTTAAAACAGGTGAGGAGATGACCCCTCTTACGGTAAATGAAAAGGTTGAACTTGCAAGAAAGCATTTTCTTAAATCACTCGAAATCAAAGGCCCAAGGGTAGGTGTGCTTGAGATGAGGCGTCATCTTAGCAACTACTTCAAGTCATTGCCCGATTTCAAAGAGACACGGATGAAATTAGTTACCGAAAATGACCCGCAACAGGTACTGCTATTGTTGGATTATATATCGGGAAGATGGGGAGAATAGTTTTTATTAACCTAATTATAATATGTTACCACTTAAAAGCAAGGTTTTTTTATTCCCATACTGGGCTGCTCTTAAATTAAGGCATCTCCTGTATGACAAACATATAAAAAAGTGTACGGAGTATTCCGTGCCGGTAATCTGTGTGGGGAACGTTACGGTTGGCGGAACCGGCAAGACCCCTTTTACAGAGATGATTATAAGGAGATTGGAGGTATATTTCCCCGGAGAATATCATATAATGGTGCTTTCAAGAGGGTACAGACGTAAGACAAAGGGGTATAGGGTTGTAAATGCTCATGAGGACTATGCAAATGTGGGAGATGAACCGCTTCAGATAAAAAATAAATACCCCAATATAACTGTTGCCGTTTGCGAGGACAGACGGATTGGCATAGAGAGGCTTATAAAGGATTTTGTTGGGGAGCAGAGTGGTAAGAAACCTGTGATCATATTGGATGATGCTTTCCAGCACAGGCGGGTAAAGCCGGGAATCTCTGTTCTGCTTATGAGCTACAATAATCCTGTGTATAAAGACAATTTGCTGCCTATAGGGCGTCTGCGAGACCTGCCGGAGCAGATGAAGCGTGCTCAGGATATAGTTGTCACCAATACCCCTTTCTACTTTTCGGAGGAGGATTATGTGAACGAACAGACGGCCGCGGAGTTCTTGGAAAGGGAGTCCCTTGTATGGAAGAAAAATTTGCATATGAGGCCGTATCAAAAGCTGTTTTTTGCTGCTACCGTTTATACCAACCCGCTTCCTGTTTTTGCTGCAGAGGTAGACAAGAGGTATCTCTATTCAAAGAGTGCGGTATTCTTTAGCGGAATTGCCAACGATAGCCATTTTAGAGAGCATATAGGGGAGAACTTTAGGGTTTTGGACAGTTTGATATTCCCGGACCATTGTAATTTTGGGAAAAGTGATATAAGTAATATAAACAAGTTGGTTGTAAAATATCCGTTATCTGTAATATTTACAACGGAAAAAGATAGTGTAAGGTTAGCAAACAACCGTTATTTGAGCAATGAGGTAAAGAGACGGCTTTTTTATGTCCCGATAGAGACGCACATTTTGTCTTCCGAAAGGGAGCGGGAGTTTATCTGTTCATTGGTGCAATAACCTATTATGCAGAGGGTGTGTCGTTTGCCATTTAAAGCAATTATGCCGCTTACTTGCAATCCTTTATGAAGCAACTAAAGGATTGCAGATACCTTATTGTATAACTAAGTCATCGGCTTTTGCTTTGGCCTTAATTTAGTTTATAGTGTAAAGAGAGTAAAGAGAGTAAAGAAAGCCAACGCCAACGCCAACACAGGCGCCATAAGTTAAAAAAAATTGGAACAAAATGGTTATGAAAATACGCAAAGTGGGCCTGTTTTATTAAATTGGAGGGGACTTTTGCCTATTTGCAGTTAAATTTAGTAATACTTTTGTTTCTTAAATAAAAAATATATAACTTCGCCCGTTGTGCGCAACTGTAAACTTTAAAACCTTTAGTTGCTTCAATAAGGATTTGTTAACCTAAATTATTATTTATGTTCTTAAAAAAAATTGGTCGCCATGCTTTACGTTCGGTATTGATGGCGTTTGCTCTCCTCGTTCCGATGGGAGCTGTTCTGGCACAGAACATATCTGTTTCGGGTACCGTAACAGATAAAAACAACGAACCACTTCCCGGAGTGTACGTAGTGCTTCAGGGAACTAAGACAGGTACATCAACAGACGTAGACGGTAGTTACGTTCTATCCGCACCTGCAGACGGAACTTTGCTTTTTACCTCTATGGGTATGAAAGATGTTGTTGTTCCTATCAACGGTAAAAAAGTTATCAACGTTACAATGGAAGAGGATGCTCTTATGCTTGAGGACGTTGTCATAACTGCTCTCGGTATTAAGAAAGAGAGAAAATCTCTTGGTTATGCCGTAACTGACCTAAAATCCGATGAACTGATGAAAAACAAAACCGCGAATGCCATTACCTCACTTTCAGGAAAGATTGCCGGTGTAAACATTACACAATCTTCCGGTGCTGCAGGTTCCGGTGCACAGATTATCCTTCGTGGTGGTACATCAGGATCTGAGGGTAAAGACAACCAGCCTTTATTCGTAGTGGATGGTATTATCTACGATAACTCATCTAACGTTGTAGGTAACTCTGCATTTGACGGTAGTATGAGATCTGCCACTACATCATCTAACCGTGTAATGGATATAAACCCCGATGATATTGAGAATATGTCTATTCTAAAAGGCCCTGCTGCTTCTGCTCTTTACGGATCACGTGCAGCTAACGGTGTTGTCCTTATTACAACTAAAAAAGGTAAAGAGGGTAGCATAGAGGTTAACTTGAACTCAAAACTCTCTACATCTTGGGCAAAGAATCTTCCATCTGTTCAGAAGGAGTTTGCAAGAGGTTACTTGCAGGATAACTATGATAAGAGTGGAAAATACATTGGCACTACTCAAAATGACTTTGCTTACAATTCATGGGGTGAGAGAACAAATGCCCAGACATACGACAATATAGGAAACTTCTTTGAAGGTGGTCTTATCCTCGATGAGAGCTTGAGCATCTCCGGTGGTACTAAGAACAGCAGTTTCTACCTTTCAGGTTCATTGTATGATCAGGATGGTATAGTTCCAACCACAGGTTATAGGAAATATGCGTTCCGTTTCAACGGTGAGCAGAAAGCCGGTATCTTCACATTCAATGCAAATGCGGCATATTCAGATGCTCACACAGACAGAACCCTTACAGGTGCTGCTCTTTACGGTTCATCAGGAACAGGTGCTCTTTATGCAGTTTACAACTGGTCTCCATTCGATGACATGAGCCACTATCTAAACGAAGATGGTACACGTTACCGTATGTTCGACGACAGATTGGATCCATGGGATGAGAGAGATAACCCATACTGGTTGGTAAACAAAAACAAGATGTATGATAATGTTGAGCGTTTCACCGGTAGCGTTGGAATCAAGGCTGATGTTGCAAAATGGTGGTTCATACAGTATAAATTGGGCGTTGACTCATATACTCAGACTGCATCTAACAGAATCGCAGCAAATGGTGCTATCAAACAGGTATGGCAGAAAGGTATGATGAGTGACAATACATCTCGCTTTAGATATATTTCACACAACTTCATATCAAATATGAACAAACAGTTCGGTGACTTTGATTTGAACTTGTTGTTGGGTGCTCAGATAGATGATACCAAGACAGACAGCAACTACAAGATGGCTTGGAACTTCTCTGTTCCTGATTTCTTCTCATACGCCAATACAACTACAAATAACAAACAGTTCTCACATGCAGCTTCTCAGAAGAGACTTGCCGGTGTATTCGGTGAGTTTAGAGCATCTTGGAAGAATATGTTGTTTCTAACTGTTACAGGACGTAACGACTGGACCTCTACACTTCCTAAAGAGAACCGTTCATACTTCTATCCATCTGTAAGTGGATCATTCGTATTCACAGAGCTACTTCCTAAGAACGATGTGCTTTCATTTGGTAAGTTGCGTGTATCTTGGGCAAAGGTAGGTAAGGATACCAATCCTTATGAGACTGCTACATCACTTTGGCCTACAGGTGTTTACTTGGGCGACAAAGTAGGTGTTGGTAACACATGGTCTAAAGGTAACCCAATCCTTAAACCAGAGATGACAAAATCTACAGAGATTGGTTTGGAGATGAGTTTCTTCAACAACAGATTGCACTTTGACTACGCTTACTATACAAACGATTCATACGACCAGATTCTTAGCCCACGTGGACCTCAGTCTACAGGTTATATCCTCTTCTCTATGAATGCAGGTAACGTATACAACAAAGGTATGGAGTTGGCAATTTCCGGTACCCCTATAGAGAAAAAGAACTTTAAATGGGATATAGGTTTGAACGTTGCAGGTAACCGCGGTTCAGTTGACAACCTTCCACCGGGACTAGATGTTATGTATGTTACAGATGTACAGTATGCAGGTATGCAGGCTGCTTCATTTAACGGTGGCAAGTTCATGGCAATTGCCGGTACTGAGTGGAAGAGAGATGATAACGGTAATGTTATCTTGGACAAGAACGGTATGCCTACTTACACCTCTTCACTTTCTGAGGTTGGTAACCGTGAGGCAAGTTTCTCAGGCGGTTTGAACAATACATTAACTTGGAAGAACCTTTCATTCAATATGCTATGGGAGTTCCGCGTTGGCGGTGATGTTGTAAACGGTACTCAGTATGCTATGGATATATCCGGTACAAGTAAATTCTCCGGTGATATAAGAAACAGAGCTCTTACAGTTGAAGGTGTTAATTCAAAAGGAGAGCCTGTAAGCAACACTTGGGAGGCAGATAAGACATACATCTATAATGGCAAGGAGACAATAGGATACAATATCATTAAAGATTACTACACTACTTATTATCCAAAGGAGTCTAGTAACTATATAACAAAGGTTAATTTGTTAAGATTGCGTTCAATCTCGCTAAGCTACGATTTCCCTCAGACTCTTCTTAAGAAAGTAGGCTTTATTAAGAGAGCATCTGTTATGGCATCTGCAAACAATCTTCTACTCTTCACCAACTATAAAGGCGATCCTGAGGTTGCAGCAGCAGGTGCAGGTGTAGGTGGTTCATCATCAGTTGGATTTGACTACTGCGGTGTTCCGGCTACAGCAGGTATGACATTTGGTATTAATCTTACTTTCTAATCTGTTAATTGAGAATAATTATGAAATATTTAAAATCAATATTATTGAGCGGAGCTTGTCTTTTTGGACTTTCTCTAACCTCATGTGACAATTGGTTGGATATAAACGAAGATCCGGAGAATCCAACCAGTGACACTGCCCCTTACCAGTCTCGTCTGGCACATATAGAGTTCTATACAAACAGTGCAACCCAATTTGGTGCATGGCGTTCAAGCATGTCTATGGGCGATTGGACAAGAGCAGCTGATCAGGGTGGTACATATTATCATATGTCATATTGGAATCCTCAGATTGGTGTTGTTACAACATCATATCAGTGGTGGTTCTGCGGTGCTGCATGTAATGTAGACGATATGTATCAGAAAGCTATGGCTGCAGAGGCTTGGCATTATGCCGGTGCCGCCAAGATTATTAATGCATACGGCTTTATGCTAATGACAGACCTTTATGGTGAAATGCCTTATACTCAGGCTTGCGGAGTAAATGCAACTCCTGAATATGATACAGGTAAGACAATATATCTTGGTTGTTTGAACGATTTGGATGAAGGTATTGAACTTTTGTCAAGGACTCAAAGTACCGGTCTCCCAGCATTGTCTGTTGGTGATTCATGGAACAATGGAGATGTAAACAAATGGATTAAACTTGGAAACTTGCTAAAGGCTCGTTACCTTGTTAAGTTGTCAAAGAAACAGGCCGGTAGCTACAAAGAGGGTAAATATGATGCAGATGCTATCCTTGCAGCTTTGGCAAACGGCCCTCAGAGCAATGCAGATAACACTATAGTTAATCATACAGATGACAACAGCTCAACTCATGATAATCTTGGCTGGAACGAGCCTGTGGATTACTCTCCTCTTTACTCTGTGTGCGGTATGAATGCAGGTTATATGGTAACCAAGATGCTATACGATAACCTTACAAACTTTGCAGGTTATGGTGTAGAGGATCCACGTGCAGACAAGATTATTCCTTGGGCATATTCAAGAAAATCTGCAGATACTCCTGCCGAGATTAAATGGGTGGGCAATTGGAGACGTTCTCTTGGTGTAGATATGGTTTCTGAGAATTGCCCTAATAAGAATGGAGGTCCTATTAGAGCTATGTATGGTACAAATACCACAGCAAGCGGTAAAGGTATCAGAAATGGAGAGTTCTGGTGGATTAACTCAGATAATAAAGACAGATTGGGTGATACTATATATGTAGAGTGTACAAGTGAGTCTAAAGGCTATGCTGCTAAGGCAGACCTGTTCTTCAGAAGAGGCGGTGTTAGCAAAGATGATTCAAGAGAGTCAGGTACATTCTATACAAGAGTTTCTTCACCTACATATATTGGAACCTACTTTGAGGCTTGCTTCATTAAAGCAGAGGTATTGTTCAACAAGGGTGATAAAGCCGGTGCATTTGCTGCTTACAAAGAGGGTATCAAAGCAAGCATGGAACAGATGAACGAGAAACTTAACACTTGGGTTTCAGAGGATAGAAACCTTGCAGAGTGCCCTTCATTCACCCCAATGACACAGGAGGATATGGACAACTTCCTTGCTAACGGTATTGGTACTGCAAGCGATATTACTCTTGGCAAGATCCTTACTCAGAAACGTATTGCCCTTCACTTCTCAGTTGAGATCTGGAACGATATGCGTCGTTACGACTTCAACCCTGAACTTTTCTTAGGATGGGGTATTCCTGATAACTACAACTATGTTGCAGCTGCCAAGAAAGGTATTCCTGAGGGCAAGCAGTTCCGTAGATGGAGACAGTGTTCACATGAGACAAACTACAACTCTAAAAACCTTAAGGCTATTGGCGAGCAGGTTCCGGGAGCAGATACAAGTTTGGATCAGTGGAATGCTGCAGATGATGCATGGACTATCAATGTGTGGTGGGATTCAGACCAGCAGTAGTCTTTAATCATTAAGTCAATGATACAATTTTAAGGGGGCGGCGTTGTCGCTCCCTTTTTTTGTTTAACTTTGTGGAGATGTTATGTGGAGGAGATTTATGAAAGAGTTACAGATAATACAGAGCAAGATCTACGAGATACGTGGTCAAAGAGTGATGTTAGATAGAGATTTAGCTGAGTTGCATCATGTTGAGACAAAAGTATTGAACCAATCAGTGAAACGTAACATTGAGCGATTCCCTGAAGACTTTATGTTTAAACTAAGCAAACAGGAATTGGACAACTTGAGGTCACAATTTGTGACCTCAAGTTGGGGTGGAAGTAGAACACTGCCATGTGCTTTTACAGAATAGGGGGGTGGCAATGTTATCCGGCTTATTAAAAAGTGATATAGCAATTAATACTAATATTGCTATTATGCGGGCATTCGTTGCGATGCGTAATTATATAACAACTACATCTGTTGTCTCTGCGGAATTGAAAGAGATTAAAGCCAAACTTGCTCTATTGGAAAGAAATGAAGAAGACAACGCGAAAGCAATAAATGATCTGTCTGAAGATATGAGTGAGGAGTTGGATGATTTATATAAAGCTATTGCAGCATTGTCTGTGAGGTTGCCAAAGGCAAAGGATAAATTTAATAAGATAGGTTTTAAAAAGTAAAATTATAATTAAATAATACGGTTATGTTTAACAAAGAAACTTATGTTAGAAGACGCCGCGAGTTGGCAAAAAAGGTTGGCAACGGCATTATTTTGATATTGGGAAATGTAGAGGCTCCTACTAATTATCCCGACAATACATACAAATTCCGCCAGGACAGTTCATTCCTCTATTTCTTTGGCTTATATGAGCCAGGCTTGGCAGCTGTAATAGATACAGAGAGTGGTGAGGAGGTTATCTTTGGAAATGATGTAGACATTGATGATATTATATGGATGGGCCCTCAGCCTCTTATGGCAGAGAAGGCAAAACTTGTCGGGGTAGATAAGACAGCTCCGTTATCTAAATTGGCAGAGTATATAGGCAAGCAAAACGGTAGAAAGATTCATTTCCTTCCGCCGTATAGATATGCAAACAAGATATTGCTGTACCAACTGCTTGCTGTTCCGTTTGAGAAGATGAAGGAGAGTGCCTCAATGGAGCTTATAAATGCGGTTATCTCGTTGAGAATGGTAAAAGATGCGGAGGAGATTGCAGAGTTGGACAAGGCCGCAAACATTGGCTATGCAATGCACTATACTGTTATGAAGATGGCCAAACTTGGTATGGTTGAGCAGGAGCTTGTTGGAATAATGGAGGGCATTGCGGCATCACAGGGCAGACTTACCTCTTTTGCAACAATCCTTTCCCAGAATGGTGAGACTTTACATAATCATACCCATCATCAAGTGCTCACAGATGGAAGATTGCTTGTTATAGATGCGGGTGCCGAGACAAACATGGGGTATGCATCTGACTTTACCAGAACAATCCCTACCAGCGGTAAGTTTACAAACAAACAGAAAGATATTTACAACATAGTTTGCGGAGCAAACAACCTTGCATACGACCTTTCCGCTCCGGGTGTCACATATAAGGAGGTTCATCTTAAAACATGCCGCTTCATAGCCCAAGGGCTAAAAGATTTGGGCTTGATGATGGGTGATGTGGATGAGGCTGTGGCTAATGGCGCTCATGCACTCTTTATGCCTCACGGGTTGGGTCATAACATGGGACTCGATGTTCACGATATGGAGGATCTTGGACAGATATATGTTGGATACGATGAGGTTACACGCCCATCTGATCAGTTTGGCCTTGCATCTCTCAGAATGGGACGAGAACTTAAACCTGGATATGTGGTTACGGATGAACCCGGATGTTACTTTATCCCTGCCCTTATTGAGAAATGGAAAAACGAGGGTATTAATACTCAGTTTATTAATTTTGAGAAACTTAAGGAGTACTATAACTTTGGCGGCATAAGGTTGGAGGATGATGTGCTTATTACAGAGAACGGCAGAAGACGTCTTGGCTCAAAGAGGTTGCCTATTACCGTTGAAGAGGTTGAGGAAACCATGCAAAAATAGCTGCTGAGCCATGATTACATTTATTGTGTGCTTATGCCTGCTCGTTTTGGGCTATTTTACATACGGGAAATTTGTAGAGAGGTTCTTTGGGGCCTCTCCGCAAAATGAGACCCCTGTAAAGCGTCTTGCAGACGGTGTTGATTATCAGGAGTTGAAACCTTGGAGAATCTTTATTATACAGTTTCTTAACATTGCCGGATTGGGTCCTATATTTGGTGCTATACTTGGCGCTGCATATGGCCCTATGGCATACGTATGGATAGTTGTGGGGTGTGTCTTTATTGGCGCTACTCACGATTATTTCTCCGGGATGCTCTCTATCCGTCACGACGGTACATCTCTTCCCGGGATGGTGGGCAAATATCTTGGAGAGAACGTAAGAAAGTTCATGTCTGTCTTTACCGGATTTCTGCTGCTGGCTGTGGGTGTCTCTTTTGTTAATGGTCCTGCAGATCTGTTGGGAAATTTGTCGGGAAGCGGAATGACACCTTGGTTATATGTGATTTTTGCGTACTACATTTTGGCTACCTTGCTGCCTATTAACAAGATTATTGGCAAGATCTACCCTTATATGGGTATCTGCCTGCTCTTTATGGCGGTGGCAGTTGGTGGTTGTCTGTTGTATGGCGGGGTTACGGGGGAGCTGCATATAGAGGAGCTTTCTTTGAGCAATTTTAAGAATATGCACAGCAATCCTAATGATAATATACTGTTCCCTATGCTGTTTATTGTGCTGTCGTGTGGAGCTATATCGGGGTTTCATGCTACGCAATCTCCTATGATGGCGCGTTGTATGGGCAATGAGAAGCATGGAAGACCTATCTTTTACGGGGCGATGATTGCAGAGGGTATTGTGGCTATGATATGGGCTACTGCGGCAATGGCGTTTTATGGTGGATGGGAGGGGTTGAACGCGGCTGCCGATGCGGGCAATACTCCTGCAATTATGGTTGATGCCATCTGCAACAGTTGGTTGGGCAAGGTTGGTGCTGTTATTGCTGTTATTGGCGTGGTGGTTTGCCCTATTACATCTGGCGATACTGCATTCAGAAGCATGAGGTTGGTTATTGCAGATGCTCTTAAGTATGACCAGAAACCAATTAAGAACAGGATTCTTGTTGCTGCTCCTATTTTTGTGGTTGCCTACTTTTTGTGTAACGTGGATTTTTCTACTATATGGAAGTATGTGGGGATTGGAAATCAGGTGCTTGCAACAATAACGTTATGGACTGCTGCTACATTCTTGACTAAGAATGACAAGGCTCACTGGATGATGTCTATGCCTGCAACGTTCCTCACTATTGTTTGTGTTACATACTTTTTGATTGCTCCTTACAAGACCGGCGGCCTTTACCTGCCTCATACCTTAAGCTATGTGGTTGGTATAGTGGCCGGGGTTGCAATGTTTGCTCTGTTTATCTATAAAACGTCTAAAACAGGGTTGGCGAGCAAGGTAAAATAGCCTGCAACACAAGTGCAGAATTGCAAACTTGTTTGCTTTTTATGCCAACGTTTTGCTTTTATTTAGGATCTATTTGAGTAGATGTAAAAGGATGGTCGCTTGCGCGGCTGTCCTTTACTGTTTTTTTATGCTGAAATCTAAATTTGCGGAAAATATAATTGTTACAAATTCTTAAGTAAATCAATAAAAGATTTAGTCTGTTTTATTCTGTTTGTTAATATAAGGTATATAGAGATAATTATGATATGTTATGAGTAAATACTTCAAATGCCGAAAAAAATTATTTTTATTGGTTGTTATATCGAAAAAAAATATGTTTAACTTTGCTGTGTAAAATTGATTAAGGATTTTTATTCTTTCATTGATTCAAAAAGAGATTCTTTTGCCGGAACTTTATAATGTTTTCGCTTTTAAGTTTTACTGCTGGATTGCGTTAATATTAAGAAGTTTACAAAGAAATTGGTTAACCAAAATTATTAACTAACAAACTAACTTATGTTAAAAAGATTTAGTCTCACAAGTATAAAACTTGTGACTTTAGTTGTAGCCATCCTGGTGGGATCATTGGAATTGGCTGCTCAGAACATTAACGTAAAGGGAGTTGTAAAGGACACCAATGGAGAGCCTATAATTGGCGCCGGTGTACAGGTGGTTGGAACAAAAGCAGGTGTTGCAACCGAAGTTGATGGTAGCTATACCATCTCTGCTCCTAAAAACGGTACTCTTAAAATTACATCTTTGGGTTATAAAGATGTAATTTTAAAAATTAACGGGCGCTCAACTGTAAATGTTGTAATGGAGGAGGATGCCGAGATGCTTAAGGAGGCTGTTATTACAGCCGAGTTTGGTATGAAGCGTGTTGCAAGAGCCGTTGGTTCTGCTGTTCAGAATGTAAAGGCTTCGGATATTACAGAATCCGGCCGTGAGAGTTTCGTATCTGCATTGCAGGGACGTATTGCCGGAATGACAGTTACCTCTACAGGTGGTGCCCCAGGTGCTTCAACCTCTGTTGTGTTGAGAAGCATTACCTCTATCTCTGGTAATAACCAGCCTCTTTATGTTGTGGATGGTGTTCCAATCAATAACTCAACATTTGACCCTGCAAGCGGATTCGCTGTTGCAGATCAGGTTGGTACAGCTAACTTGGACTTCGCTTCCCGTGGTAACGATATTAACCCGGAGGATATAGAATCTATGACAGTCCTAAAGGGTGCTGCTGCAGCAGCTCTTTACGGATCTGATGCTTCTAACGGTGCAATTATTATTACAACCAAGAAGGGTTCTGCGGGTAGAGGTAAGGTGTCATACAGTAACTCTTTCCGTTGGGATAAAGCGTATGGTTATCCTGAAATACAGACAGAGTTTGCCAATGGTGCTTACGGCGTTACCAACTACTATTATCAGAGCAGATTTGGAGGCAAATATCCCGAAGGCGTAAAGTTGTACGATAATATTGCTTCAACGCTTCAGACCGGTTTTTCTCATACACACAATATATCTGTTGAGGGTGGTACAGACAAAATTACAGTTCGTGGTGCTGCATCTTACTTGGATCAGAACGGTATAGTAAAGACCACAAACTATAATAAATTGAACATAACATTGTCTGGTAGAGCCGAGATTACAAGATGGTTGAATTTTGAATCTACTTTAAGTTATACATCTACAGAGAATACAAAATCTAACAAGGGCAAGGCAGGTCCTCTTTACAGGTCTGTAAGATGGCCTTTAACAGATAATATGGCCAACTATATGACGCAAAGTGGACAAATGAGAACTCCTGAATTGTACACAGATACAGATCTTCTTAACCCGTTATATGCGTTGTATAAAAACAAGAATTTTGATGAGAGTGACCGTATTATGGCTAATGTTGGATTGAACCTTACTCCATCTAAGCATACCTTTGTAAGAGCCACAATGGGTTGGGATATAGGTGCGTATAAATATCAGTCACATACTCATCCATATTATGGAAATCCTACTAGCGGAAGCTATGGTTCCGGTTCGTATAACTTGTCTAAACTGAATTTGAAAGACAAGACATTGAATGTTTTGGCGGGTTATAATAATGAATGGGGCAAATTCACATTCTCTGCACAAGTTGGTTATCACCAACAGGAGAATGCCAGTGATAACTTGGCAACCAGCGGTTCCAATTTCCAGGTAAAGGATTTTTACAGTATAGCCAATTGTGATCCTGAGACTATTACAACAAATACAAGAAACACCAAACGTAGGGTACAGGCTGTTTCCGGGCAGGCAGAGTTCGGTTATAACAATATGGCATTTGTTACACTCCGTGCAAGGAATGACTGGTCATCTACACTTCCTGTTGACAACAGATCCTATTTTTACCCTGCGGTAGAGGCATCTTTTGTTGCAACAGAACTTCCATTTATGAAACAGCAGGATGCAGTTTCGTATATGAAAATTAGAGGTGCAATTGCGCAGGTGGGTAAGGATGCAACCCCTCTTGCAATCTATCCTGCACTTGAAGGTACAGAAGATAATGGTGGAGGTTTCCGTTATGGTTGGTACGGCCCTAATGAGAAGTTAAAACCTGAGATGACAACATCATACGAGATAGGTGCAGAGGCTCGTTTCCTAAATGACAGAATTAATGCAGACTTTACATATTATTGGACAAAATGCGAGGACCAGTATATTACCGGTTTCAGATTGAGTTATGCTACAGGATTTGTACTTAATAATATGAATGTTGGAACATTTACCACTCGCGGATGGGATCTGCATATTGATGCCGATATTCTTAGAACTCAGTTTGGCTTACGTTGGAATTTGGGTGTTAACCTCTCGTCTTCTACATCTGAAGTTACAGAGTTGCCCGATAACGTTACAGAGTATTATAATGCATATACGTGGTTATCCGAAGGTTTAAGAAACGGTATCTCTGTAGGACACCCTGTTACAACCATGACAGGACATGCTTATCAGAGAAACGATAAAGGAGATATTCTTATAGACCCAAGTACAGGTATTCCATTGGTAGATTCTAACTGGAGTATATTGGGAGACAGACAGCCTAAATTGGAGTATGGTATTACAACCAATGTTTCATATAAAGGATTCCGCCTTTCAGCACTGTTTAACGGAAGATTTGGCGCTACTGTGGTAAATGCAACCAAACGTGATATGATGGGCACCGGTTCAAGCTGGGAGTCTGTTAAATTGCGTAAGAGTGCTCCTGTAGTATTCAAAGGGGTTCTAAAGAATGGCTTGGAGAATACAGATCATCCTACAGTCAACAATATAGCTGTTACATACGCCAACTATGGATCTTCTATTTATCCAGGCGGTGACGAGCAATGGCTTGAGAAGAATGTAAATTACCTGCGTTTGTCTGAATTGAGACTTTCATATTCGGTTCCTGGTAATTGGTTGTCTAAGGTAACTCACAGCTTTGTACAGAGCGCAAGTGTGTGGGTTAAGGGAACTGACCTTGTAACATGGACAAACTACTCAGGTATTGACCCTGTTGGTAACTCAAACTCGGCAGCACTTGGTGGATCCGGCGGTATTGGAATAGACTATTGGGGCATTCCTACCCCGCGTGGATTCTCTTTTGGAGTCAATTTAACATTCTAAGCTAAAATGAGAATTATATTATGAAAAAGATATTAATTGTATTACTATCGATTGTCACACTATTGAATACGAGCTGTGACGATTACTTGGACGTTAACAAAAATGTTGACGCTCCGGACTACATTGAGGCGGAGTTGTATCTTCCGGGTGTACAGGCTGCGTGGCAGGGCTGTTATTGGGATATAAGAGCATTGGGTCCTCTTACCCAGATGTTTGGAACAAGTGGCTATACAAGTTTTGCTGTTCATTCCTATGCTTCAGGTTCAGACGCAGCTGGAGAGATGTGGAGAGTAACCTATTTCCTTCAAGGGATGAACTTGGAGAATATGATAAATCAGGCTATTGAGAAAGAGGCTTGGACATTGGCAGGTATTGGTTATGCCATGAAGGCGTATTCATGGGACTACCTTACAAAGATGCATGGTGAGGCTCCTATGAGAGATGCCTTTGTTGAGGGGCTTCTGTCTCACGGATATGATAGTCAAGCCGATATTTTTGAACAGGTTAGAACTTGGGCAAAAGAGTCCATATCTTATCTTGAAAAGGAGGATAATTGTGCATATACAGTACCCCTTAAAACTGCAGATATGATTTATGGCGGAGACAGAGATAAATGGAAAAAATTTGCACATGGTGTTATTGTAAGAAATCTTGCTGCTTTGACCAATAAGTCTGATTTTACATCTAAATATGCAAATGAACTGTTGGAGCATGCCAATCTTGCCTTGCAGTCCAATGATGATAATGCAACATTGCCTGTAGAGGGTGGTGGAAAAGAGGCAAAATATACATCCTATAACAATTCATGGGGTGTCTATAGAGGTGTTGGCTCAGATGGATATTGGGCATTTGATTGGGCAGTTGAGGTTATGACCGGTACAGTTCCCGAGTATGACGAAACAACCGGAGACAGAGTTGATGCAGATGTTAAAGAGGGAGAGGAAACTGTAGATGAAAATTTTCCTTTCAAATTGGCTGCAAAACAGATTGTTACAGATACTTCTAAAGCCATTGGACATTTTGACCCGCGTGTTGTGGCTAAGGTAGGTTGCAGGGATGACAGATATTATAAGAATATAGATAATATTGACAGTGTTAAAGCAAGAGTGTACTACGGTTCTGCATTCACATCTTCAACAGGACCTATTGGGACTTGTGCAAATCTTTGGGGTACCAGAACAGGTGGATATAATTCATCCAGTACATACGATGGCGACGGTAGATGGCTCTACAGGAATGATGCTCCATACGTTATTATGACAGCATCAGATATCAAATTCTGTGTGGCTGAAGCAAATTGGAAATTAGGGAACAAACAGGCGGCTTTGGATGCTTGGAAAGAGGCTGTAAAATTGGACGTAGATTTTACAGGACAATATCTTGTTCCGGGTAGTTACAAATCTACAGGTGAGCTTGATGAGAATGGTAATGATATAGCTGTTTTAGGCGGTGGACTCCCTGGTGGTGATATGATTACCACAGATGTTTACAAACAGTTGGCAGAGGAGTATAAAGCCGGTCCTTATGTAGATGGTATGACGTTGACAGATTTCTCATTGTCTCACATTATGATGCAGAAGTTTGTTGCAATGTTCCCATACGGTGCGCCTGAGGTTTGGGTTGATATGCGTAAATACCATTATGACCTTAAATACAGTGGAGAATACCCTTCATTCGGAAATGGTTGGAACAAGACTCAGGTAGACCAGAAATGGGATACAGATGAGACAAAAGTTTACAAAGGATATTACCTTATGCCGGCGCAGGTTGAGTATAGAAGAAGTGCTTATGATGTTAAAAATGAGGGTGCTCCATGTTATAGGATACGTCCAAGATATAATTCTGAATATATGTGGAACAGGCCATCATTGGATGCATTGAAACCTATTTCGGGTTTGGCAGATAATTACCACTGCTCAATCCCTTGGTTTGCTTATCCGGGTGATTATCCTGCAGCAAAATAGAGATTTTAATTTTAATATTTTACAAAATGAAAGTTATTAAATATCTAACATACATATTGGCTCTGTCATTGGTTTTCTCTTGTGACAAACATGAGATCCTGTACAACACAGAGGATGTGGATGCAAGTAAGGCAGAGTTCCAGCTTCATTATTTTGAACCTGTAAACAATGTAGCTGCAAATTACATAGACTCTGTGTTTGTTAACGATGTCCTTTACTCAAGTGTTAATGGTTCAGGGCAGTTATTACCTTACAATGGTGTACCGGGTGGTGCAACCGGAAGATTTTTTGCCGTAAAGGCCGGTGAGGTTAATTTTAAATTTTATAGGAAGGATAAAGTAGTCTACAATGAGACTGTTACTTTGAGTACCGGCAAACAGAACGTTTTTGTTCACAGCCTTTCAAAAGCTCCGGTAGTTATAGATAACGGTTTCCCTTACAATGACCTTACTCATGCAACGGGAACCCCTGCTACATGGAATACAGATTCTATTGCAACGGTAAGATTCTACAACTTCCTTTATGAGAATGCTACTACCCCTTATCAGGGTAAAATACAGTATCAGTATGAGGATGCAAGAACCAAGGAGTGGACAAATCTTGGCAATCCTGTTGGATTTGGTGAGGCTACAGACAGAATTACAATTAAGGTTGTTAAAAAAATATTCAATAATCAGGGTTATTGCAGAGTTAACTACAGAATGCTTGATGAATCCGGCGAGATATTAAAAGTTATGAACAGTTCCGGCAGAATGGTTAATTACAGCGATTACTGGAACGCTTACATTGGCAGGGCTTATATGCACATTTATGGCGGCATTAGGACAGCCAAGCCAGTTTCGTCTGTTAAGCAGTGGACTTCACTATAACAATTTACTATGGATCTTCCCGATAACTTGTCGGGAAGACCTTTAATAACAACTAATATAGAGAATAATTATGAGAAGAGGTTTGATAATGCTTTTGGTTATGCTTTTGGCATTACCTATGGCGGCTCAGAAACTTTCTAAAGAGGAGAAAGCTGCATTGGCTAAGGCCAAGTATGAGAAAGCTCTGAGTGCAATAAACGCTAATAGTTTTGTAATTGTTCCTGCATCTTACCAGACTTCGAGTGGTGATGTTGAGACAAATACAGATAACAGCAATCTTCTGTTGGTTCAGGGGAAACAGGTCTTCCTTCAGGGCAGAATCGTTTGCGACAATACTTATAATAATGTTGCAGAACCAACTGAGTATGATGTTAAGGTTGACAAAAAGGGTAACATAAAGCTTAAAATGGTTGTTCAGGGTAGAATGGTTAAGGGTACATACACCATATCTGTAAGGAATAACGGCAATAATGCAGATGTTATCTTTAATCCTCAGAGTGGAGGTACTACAAGAAGATTTACAGGTCCTCTTACCCCTCCAAGCGAGACATCTTATAACAAAAGAGCAAACCCAATGTAATAACAGTTTAGGTAATCAATTAATTGGTAAGCCTGCATTAGACAATTTGCCTTTTGCAGGCTTTGCTTTAAAAACAGCGTTTCCCGGTAAGATGACCAATGTTAATTCTAAATATAAATACTTCTATATAGCTAAGCTTTGGCTATGTTTTTACTAGAAACTTCTATATTGTTATATTTTAATCATTTGATGTGAAACATTATTCTGTACTATGAAGAAGATTTTGGTATTCAGCTTTTTAATAGAGATATGCGTTCAACCGGCTTTGAAGGTGTGTTTGAGTTAAACGCACACACACCAAATTTTTTGTATCTTTATATGTACAGGCCAAGGGTAAGAGATTTTTATTACTCAAATTTAAAACACTTTTATATGGGGAATGCCCGCCATGTTGTAAATAATAAGATAGCGGCACAAGGATTTCATGCTTTTAACTGCAGTTTTGGTAAAATCAACAGCAGCAATTGTTATGTTGTAATTTACGGGTGACCTTCCCTGATTTTGGTTGACACTTTTAGAGCGGTTAAACTAATATGATTTACAATATCACTGACTGGGTTTACAGTCGGTGTTTTTTATCTCTAAAAGTCTTTACAGAATCACTGTTTTGATTTACAGTGCTGCAGTTTGACTGGTTGGTTTTATCCAGGTGCTGCGGTACCACAGCACCTGGACACTTTGGCAAATATATGCTTTTTTTTCATTTTATCCCATAGCCCAACTATTTTTCCAGCATCGTCGCTGCTCTCCCGTCTGCATATGTACTGTGCCATTCACGGAAAACAAATAGGCATGTCTGTTGTCCACGAAATTCTTTTCGGGGGAGCCTAATACCCCGACAGACAAATGTCTGTCGGCAGATATACAATGTTAGCAAGCATATTTATAGTATTATTTGTACAATATTGAATGACTAAAATCAGAGATTCTCAATAAACTCTAATCACGATAATAATACCTATTGTTTTTTATCTTTTTATTGCATAATATTTTATATCTTTGCATCAGAAATATCGAAAGCATTAAAGATGGACAAGCCCAAGAATCGAATAAAAGAGGTGTTGGAAGACAAAGGTATCAAGCAAACTTGGTTGGCGGAAAAACTCGGAAAAAGTTTTTGTATCGTCAATTCTTATGTCTGTAACAGACGTCAGCCGAGTTTAGATGTATTGTTCGAAATAGCAAACATTTTACAAGTTAATCCGAAAGATTTGATTGATATTAAAAAGGAATAAGATGGCAAAAAAGAACATAAAATTAGTTGTACCTAATATCACAGAATTGGTTAATGGCTGGCTCAAATCATCCTATAAATCGGATTACAAATTTGAGCAGAAACCATTGAATGAAGATACACGCAAAGTTCTTGATGATTATTTTTCTAATGAATATTTCGGATATGAGTAACAAGAAATATGCTTTTATTGATGAATTCGGTGCGTTCGGATATGATTTTGATAATCCAGGATGTACTACTCATTTTCTGATTTGTGCAGTCATTGTAGACGAAAGCAATCTTTCGCTTGTAGAGGAGAGCGTAGAAACTATTAGAAAAAAATATTTTCAACAAGGAGAAATCAAGTCCAGTAAAATAGGAAGGAATCATAAAAGGCGTGTCTCTATCTTGACCGAGCTAAAACAACTCCCCTTTCACATATTTGCATTTGTATGTGACAAACGGAAAATATATGAGAATTCTGGCCTCAGATATAAAACATCGTTTTATAAATTCCTGAATAATATAGTACATCAAGAATTAAGAATCTCATATAGTAACTTAACGATTACTGCTGATGAAGTTGGAGGTAATGATTATCTTCAATCTTTTGCAGCTTACGTTAGGTCAAAAGAAATACCTCTTGATTTATTTGATAATAGCCTATTTAGGTTTGAAAATAGTAAACACAGTATAATCATACAAGTGGCAGATATAGTGTGTGGTTCTCTTGCATATAATTATGATATTAGGAAAATCTCAGAATCCGATGGCTACAATTATAAATCCATATTAGGAGATAAAATATTAAGAATAAAAGAGTTTCCCGAAACCTTTGATACATTCAATGTTTCTCAGAATGACTTGACCCCCGAATATAATTCACAAATTGCAGATATCTGCTATAGAAAAGCCAAACATTTCATAGAAACGCATAATGACACAGACAATGATGAAGTTAAGCAACAAATTGCAGTATTGAATTATCTCCTGTTTAGATTTATGAATAAATCGCCCAGGAAATACATTCCCACCCAAGAACTTATTACCCAATTGGTATATTTAGGATATGATAAATTGTCTCTTCAAACATTTCGGAATAAAATCATAGCAAAACTTCGAGATAATGAGGTTATAATATCAAGCAGCTCTGGTGGATATAAGATACCATCGACGGAAAAAGAATTGTATGACTTTGTAAATCATGGCAAAAGCATTATTATGCCAATGTTAGCACGATTAAAGACTTGTAACGATGTTATTCGGATGGGAACGAATGGAGAAATAAATCTATTCGAAAAGGCAGAATATCATTCACTTGCAAAAATGTTTGGGACAACCGAACTGTAATTAATATCCTATATATGATTGACTTCGATGAATATATACGCCAAGGTGAGCCGCAAAAACGGGAGAAAGGCTATGCGTGGCAAACTGCAATCGGCTTGCAGGCCGTCGATGGACTTAAGCCATCCCACTATCTGATTGAAACCGCCCGAAAAGATATTGAGGGCGAAATTACGATTGACGAAGCAGAACAACTCATAAAAAGCTACTACCAGTCGAAAGAAGCGCGTACACCTGAAGATGTGGAAATGCACGAGGCGGATACGGCATCGACCAACATTCGCCGACTTCTTACCGAAAAAACATTTGCGTTTACGCTTGTCGGACTGACATCGATTCATCGTCGGATATTCGATGGTGTATTCAAGTTTGCCGGTCAAATACGCGATTACAACATCACGAAAAAGGAATGGGTACTTCGTGGAGATACAGTGCTCTATGTTTCTGCGCCCGATCTTCGCAAAGCGATTGAATACGACTTGGAACAGGAACGTCAGTTCGACTATTCAAAAGTGGACCGGAATGGATTAGTGAGCCACATAGCCAAGTTTGTGTCGGGACTATGGCAAATCCATCCGTTCGGCGAGGGAAATACCCGAACAACTGCCGTGTTCACGATTCTCTATCTACGTTCTATGGGCTTTGACGTAACAAATGACCTATTCGCCAATTATTCATGGTATTTCCGTAATGCTCTGGTACGCGCCAACTACCAAAATGTGCAAAAAGGCATTATGCGTAATTCCGAATATTTGGAACGATTTTTCCGCAATCTGTTATTGGGCGAAAATAACGAGCTGCGGAATCGGTACATGGTTGTAAATGCACCGAAAGAACTGGTTACAGAGCAAGCACAACATGATAACCGTACAAGTACCGAACAACCTACCGTACAAGTAACCGAGCAAGTTCTCGCTTTGTTACTCGCCTTGTCAAACGAACAATTGTCGTTGAAAGGATTAATGGAGAAAGTCGGTTTGAAGCATCGTCCGACTTTTATAGAAAACTACATAAATCCTGCTGTCGAGACAGGTATTCTCAAGATTCTATATCCTGATAAGCCCAATCATCCAAGGCAGAAATATTTGCTTACAGCAAAAGGGCTGGCCTTATATAATGATCTAAAGATAAAACATTCTATTTAATAGTTAGTCAATCTCAATTATATTACATTTCCTAAGAGATATGAACTTATTTGATAAAGAGATATATACCATTAAAGACATTCAATATTTAATTGATAATGGGGTTGAAGAATCTATACACCTTGATTTCAAGGCCGCAGGTGCTCTTGCGAAAGATGACAAAAAGAAAAACGAGATAGCCAAAGATGTGTCGGCATTTGCCAATTCCGATGGTGGAATAATAATCTACGGAATAAGTGAGATCGGGCATAAGGCAGATTCATATTCGTTTGTGGATGGCGATATTTTTACCAAAGAATGGTTGGAGCAAATTATAAACTCCAACATTCAAAAACGAATCAACAATATCAGAATCATTCCTCTTCGCCAAGACGGAAACATAAAACGGACTGTGTTGTACCAGCTTGAAAAAGTAGACACTGATAGGTGAAAAGTTTGCGGATTTTGACAGTTTTATCCTGTATTCTGCTTCCCGACAAAGAAATATAGTGTTGGTTTTGTCGGGAAGAATCAACTATTTTGCAAAATACTCTGTTTTCAGCCAATAGGCATAGATGGGGTCCTGAAATGATATTTTGCCGGCTTTGTTGTCTAATATGTCGTTTTTTATTAGGGCTGCCTTTGAGCGTGCAATTGAAGTTGTAGAGGAGATATGATAACGATGCATGACCTCCGTAGAACTTATCGCCTTCTCTTCGGCAATAAGAGCTTTAAGGTAGTTAAGTTGTTGGGTAGTCAGTGTCTCGGTAATTGTAACAAACAACAGGCTCAGTTGCTCCACTAATGCAGTGTGAGCCTCATGCACAATATCAACAGTACAAACATCTTTGCTCCTTAACCACGACTGTTGTGCCAACTGTTGTGCATAATACGGATGATTGTCAACAAGTTCTACAATCAATCTGCTTGCCTCGTCAGCTATCTCCTTACCCGTATCTGCAAATCTACGGCTAATGAATTCCATAAGGTACTGTGTGCCAATTTTATCAAGGAACATCAGATTGCCAAATTTGTAAAACGGCTTAGATGAATTAGTAAAGACCTCCATCATCATGTGCCGTTTGCTACCATACAGACAGTAGGCAACATTTTGATGCTGTTGCCAGTGAGAGCGCAGTTTTTTCTGGAAATAGTCCGGGTCTGTAAACTCAGATATATTCTGGAATTCATCTATACATATAACAATTTTAAGATTCTTTTTCTTTGCAATCCTTTCGGCAAGGTCAAGAACCTCATCCGGAATATGTTTAACCGTATCCCGGTCAAAATCAATTGATACCTCATTCCCAGGGTCTGTTCCTATTGAGATCTTTGGAACAAGGTGAGAGAAAAAACTCTTTGCACTCTCCACAGCCTCTTCCCATTTGGATGATGTTGCAGCAATAACCTTTTGTGCAAGTAATGAATAGAAATGCTCCTCATTTCGAACATTAAAGAGGTCTATATTGCAGACTCTCAACTTGCTTTCCTGTTCCATAGCTAACTTGGCAGCTTTGTTTACAAGAGAGCTTTTTCCCCAGCGGCGTGGGGAGATAATAATAGTGTTTATTAATGAGGTAAAATTCTGTATCAAGCAGGAAGTTTCCGTCTCTCTGTCTGTAAAATTTTTATCTGTTGCAATTTTGCCAAATATAAAAGGTGTTTCCATAATTGCATAGTTATTTTACTACAAAAATAGTACAAATAATGTATATACACAAAATGTGTATATAATATTTGTAGTATTATTTGATTGTTTTTTTATACTGTATTCTTCTTCCCGACAAATAACGATATAGAGGTTTGTGCTGTTTTACTATTTTAGGTGGTGTCTTATGAGTGTCAACAAAAATGCTAACTTTGTAGCTGTGACAAACTTAAACTGATAAAGCTGTGAAGAAGAGCCATTTTTATTACATTGTTTCTATGATTGCATTGGCTTTTGCGTTATTGGGCTCCTGCCAAAAAGAAGATAGAGTTTCTTTATTGGAGGAGCAGAAACGGTATAAATTTACTTTAACAGAAGCGAAAGAATTTTTTTATTTGGAGGCAACAGATTTGCAGTTACCATCACAGACAATAGGCAAGGTTAAATCAGGACAGCCGGATCTTAATGATATTACTACAATAGACTGGAAGAGCGCAGAAGTAAAGGATTATACCAACTATCTCTCCTATGAGGTACCGTTGCATAATAGCAGGTACACACATGCAGTAATGCTGCAAAAGATTGGAACAGATTCGGTTTTATGCGAGAATGCAGATGTTCGCTATAGTCTGCTGTTACAGAGAGCCAAGAGTAAAGATACCACAAGGATGTTGGTCTCTACGATTATCAGTTTGGCAAAAGATAGGAAACGTGTTGAAAAGTTACAATCAGACAGATTTCACGGCAACAGGAGAGGCTTTACAGGATATGTAATAGTTTCAACATTAGATGGTGAAGTTGAGAGTATTTATAGTTATGACAAAGGCCGTAGAGAATATTATAGCAAATATACCATCAGTCCCAATGTAGACAGTATGCGCAACAATAGCGGTGGTTTTTCGTTTGTGGTCATGGGCGGAGGAGGAGATGGTGGTTACGGTTATTCAGAGCAGGGGCATTGCCGGATGTGCGGGAAGTACGGGCTTCTCTATCAGCCGGATTGGTATTGCCTGACCTGTACAACGCATGAGTTGCCGGGACCTGTTGTCAAACCCGGAGATGGAGGAGGTGATAGTCATGTCTGTGATAAATGTGGCGAGATTCCATGTGTATGTTGTCATTGTGGCGGAGGGTGTCATTGCGATTGCGGCTATAGTTGTATAAACTGTTCCAGAAGTGAAGATCCGTTTGCCTGTCCATATTGTGGAGAGATCAACTGTCCGAGGGATTGTCAACGAGGTAATGGTGGAGGAGGCGAAACACCTGAGACGCCTGAACCTCCCAATGACCCTAAAGATACATTGATAGTGTCTGATATTCTGTCAATGGTAGGATATGATCTTCAATCAGCAAAGGATATGATAGATCGTATAGTAGAAATTGTGGTACAAAGGAAGCCTGATGTATACGGGTCTTTTATACTTGACAGATCAACAATATTAAATCAAATAGCAAATTTTAAAAGTTTAATCAACCAATAAATAACTAACAAGAAGATGAAAAGATTACTGTTTTTAGTGTTGTGTATAATGGTATTTGCACAATTAGATATAACAGCACAAAGTTATACAGATTATTACAAGGGTGATACAATAATCAGGGCAGACAGGAATACATATTTCATAAGGTATAGTAAAATAATCAATACTACTGATATATATATTCATGTGATTAATGTTAACGGTATAAAAAAAGATCTTATAGAAGGTCCATTACAAACTTTCCTATTACAGGATAGAAAGATATTCTGTGACGTGGTAAAAGAGGTGTTTACGCAAGATGAATTAAAGGCTATGTATAAGGAGTTGAAGGCTTCTCAGTGGAATCTTTTATTTGAAATTGTGTTTAACGTTAACAGACATACAGAAAGAATAGGAAAATTCGAGTTTTGTTTTTTTGCTACTCCAGCCACGAGAAATATCAGTCTTCAAAAGATAGAGAGGATGGAAAATATACTAAGGGAAAGAGTCAAATTTAATATATATGAAGGACGGCGTCAATTTTTAAACAGTTACGATTTCTTTCGGCATGATGCTGTAAGTATACATTTTAGAGAGGTAATTGATGATTTTGATTCATTATGTAGAGAGTAATATTTTAATGCCGGTACCTTTCTGCTGTGGAGCAAGAGGCTGCCAATTACCTGCTTCCCGACAAAGAAATATAGTGTTGGTTTTGTCGGGAAGAATCAACTATTAAAAGTTAGTAAAGAAACCCGAACATCCATATTGGGATTGAATGGCCGGAGGCATATTCTAAATTATCTTTGACCAAATAACCAATCCCGGCATCCTTAATCTGCTCACTTTTTTTGCCTTTGCTGCCAACTTCGAACGTGATGCCGTTAATTTCAAAATCCGAAATCTTTGAAGATGTTGGATTGCACACCTGCTTGGTCCATGCAAGGAAATTGGTTTCACGCATGTTCCCGTCATCAATGACCCCATCTTCCGACAAAGAATAGGCGATATTACTGTTGCCTAAATATAGTTTCTCAGCTTTTGCCAACAGGTTGTCGCTGTGTCCCGGCTCGCGGAGGGCGTTGAACATACCTGTCGTCTCTAAATAACCAATGTAGTCCGGAACAGAGTTGCGGCTGATGCCAAGATCTCTGCCAAGTGTGTCATTGCTCGGCTTGAACGGAACGCTTTTGGCAAGAATATACATTAACTTTTTAAGTTTTACCGCAGATGTAACTGTCATATCTGCATAGCCCGGAATATCATCTTCAATAGTGGCAAGAATGGCATTCTGCAGACGGATTTCGGCATCACCCTCTTGAAAAAATGGATAGAATCCATATCGGCAATATTCCTTGTAATACTTAAGAGGGCGGTGTTCTCCATATGGAAAGTCAACATCTCCATTGAGAACCCCTTTAAGTGTTGATACATTCAGATTCCATCCGTTGCGAATATTCAGGTATTCTCTAAAGGAAAGTCCCGGCATTACATAAGGAATACTACGACGGCTGAGATCTGCTTTGTTGCCTTTCTTGAGCGCAAGAACGCTGCTACCGGAGTAGACAATCTGAAGGGTAGGATAGTCGTCATAAATATTCTTGATTTCCGTGGACCATCCCTTGTACTTATGTATTTCGTCAATATACAGATGCTTACCCCCTTGGGAAAAGAAGTTACCGGCTAATTCGTATAGACTGTGTCCTGCAAAATACATGTTGTCTGCAGTAACATAGAGAGTTTCGCTTAAATTATTATTCTGCTTGATATGCTGTAGGATTAGTGTGGACTTGCCAACACCCTTTTGCCCCATGATACAAATAAGACGGCTTCCCCAGTTTATTTGCTCATGAAAACTGCGGAAATATCTCATTGGGACAAGCGAAAGCTTAATTCTAAATGTGTTATAAAGACTTTCCATTGCTTTTTTTGCAAATATAGCATATTGCACAGAAAATTGTGCATAATTTTACGATTTATGCACAGAAAATTGTGTGTATCTGTTATAAGCGAAAAATAAAAATTGATTTCTGCTTCCCGACAAATAATGACATTGCGCTCCTTGCGGAGGCTGAGGATTAGCTGAGGATGAGGAGGCTTATATAAATAATTTCTTGCAAATGCGGTCTTCTTTACTATCTTTGTCTGTTTAAAGAATATAGTTTTAATCAATAATGCCATTAAACAAAATTTTAATAGTATGAAGAAGCTTTTAATTGCACTTGCTGCAGCTTTTATGATGCTGCCGCTTTTTTCTACAAATGCAAATGCGCAGGGCATCCATTATCAGGGAGACGCATCTTTGGGATATGCATTTGGAACAGGTAAGTTCAATGTAAATAGATTTAACATCACAACAACTCACGGTGTTAGGATAAACCAATATCTGTTTGCCGGAGCCGGTACTGGTTTCAATTTTTACAGCAGCGATGGGGAAAGCCTTACTTTTATGCCTGTATATCTATCTGCAAAAGGCTATTATCCTCTTACAGACAACCTTAACCTTATAGGATCTTTGGATCTTGGAAAAGGGTTCTGCTTAGATAATGATACAGATGATGCTTCAGGGTTCTACTGCTATCCTCATGTGGGTGTTGAGTTTCCAATTGCAAACAGATTTGGATTGGATTGTACAATAGGTTATCACCATCAGTCTGTTTCAAAAGAGGGCATTTCAGTTAATATGGATGCCATAGCTTTTAAGGTATCCTTCAGCTGGTAGTCAGACTATAAAGATATAACAGGATTACCATACAAATTTTCCAATATCATGAAATACAAAATTTTTCTCCTCCTCTTTACGCTGTTGGCATTTGCGAATAGCATTGTGGCCCAAAATACAGGATTGTTTACATATACAGGTGGCTATTTTATAAAGGACGGTAATAATTGGTATGAATATAGGCCGGGGGATAAGGTTGGAGTGTGGGCCTCCTACACGCAGTACGGAGAGGAGGAAAATTTTTATAATATTGAGAATAATATTAATTATGTAAGCGTCCCAAAGGATCCTTCTAACAGCTTTTTTGTTGCTAAGGAGAATGGAGAGTGGAAACCTATCTACACAACGCGTAATTTTTACAGTTTTTTTACAGATGAAGGGCGAGATCTTTACTGCTATAACGGAGGCTACTTTGTAAGGAATGGCACTAAATGGAAAGAGTACAGGCCTGGGGATAAACAGTCAGCATGGAGCACCTATTCGCTTTACAAATCAGATGATGACTTTTTCTATATAGAGAGCAGTGCAGACAAGGTGGCTATACCAAAGTCAAAAGATGTGTCGGGAAGTATCTTCCTATACAAAAACAATGATTGGGAGGCTATCTATACAGTTTCTGATATTTATGAATCTAAAGGTAACGGCTACTATGCAAGTGCCGGCAGCAGTCCGGGCAATAACTCAAATTTAGGTAACAACAGTTCTCAACAGAGCTACGACTATACCCTTAGGTTCTCATGCTATGAGATTTGGGATGATAAGGAGGGATCTTATGGTGATGATATATATGCACCATGTTCTGTAAGTATAAGCAGAAAAGGTTACGGACTAATTTCATACGGTTCAAAGAAAGTTGAGTTCAGATTTACAAGAATTATTGAGTATGAGCATATAAATAAGGGATCAGGCGCCAGTATTATAGAAGCTTTGCTTTTTATAGGTTTTTCAAATGAGAAGGGATTTGCCCTGTATGAAAACATTGATGACGAGACGGAGATAATCTCATATGTAGACACAGATATTGAAAACGTTGATTCAACGGAGGGTGGCTATGCTGTTCTGTATATAGATGGATTAAAGGGCGTTCCAAGTTTGAAATTCTCAAAATGTTCCAGCAGAAAAATAGGTAAGGAGATTCATGATATTACAGAGAACCACAATTTCTTTAAAAAGGATTAACGATAAGGATGGCGTTTACAATAGGTAACCAAAGGTACACTGTTGGTGTAATCATATCTACATACAATAACCCCAAATGGTTGGAAAAGGTGTTTTGGGGCTATATGAACCAGCAGTTGCCTGCAGATGAGATAGTCGTAGCGGATGATGGCTCCAAAGATGATACGCGGGAGCTTATAGAAAAATACAAGGAGTACCTTCCAATAAAACATGTATGGCAACCCGATGCGGGGTTTCAGAAATCGAGAATACTTAACAAAGCTATTGCCGCCTCTACGGCAGACTATCTTATATTTACAGATCAGGATTGTATTCCTATGCCCAACTTTATTGCTGTTCATTGCAGATATGCAGAGAAGGGGTATTTTTTGTCGGGAGGCTACTTTAAGTTACCTATGGAATTGAGTCTTACGCTAACTAAGGCTGATATAGAGAGCGGAGATGCGTTTAGATTGGGTTGGTTAAAGGAACATGGCCTTAAATGTAGTTTTAAGTGTACAAAACTTATAAAATGCAATACATTCAAATGGCTTATGAACCATATTACACCAACAAAAGCTACTTGGAACGGGTGTAATGCTTCTGGTTGGCGAGAGAATGTGTTGGCTGTAAACGGATTTAACGAGGAGATGCATTACGGCGGGCAGGACAGGGAGTTTGGGGAGCGTATGTGGAACAGCGGCCTTAAGAGCAAACAGATAAGGTATAGTGCCATTGCATTGCATTTAGACCATAAGCGTCCTTATAAAACCCCCGAGACATTGGCAAAGAATATAGGCATTAGAAAGGATACCATAAAGCGAAAAGTTATAAAGACACCGTACGGGATTGAGAAATCTGTACCGAGTTTGTAAAAAGTTTGTAGTTGAGAGTTTATAGTGTATAGACAGCATTTATAAAAGTGAATATTTAAACAAATAAGGTATACATTTGTATAAGAATTTTTCAAGATAGAGTTTTTATGTTAAAGATTGCATTCAATCGTCCATTCTTAACCGGAAACGAAATTAACTATATTAACGATGTTTTGAGTGGCGGAAAGATTTGCGGGAATGGAGTTTATACTCAAAAGTGTCAGAATTTTTTTAAAGAGCGTTTAGGCAGCATAAAATGTCTGCTCACAACGTCGTGCACAGATGCTCTTGAGATGTGCGCTATGTTGGCTGACATAAAACCGGGTGATGAGGTTATAGTCCCTTCATATACATTTGTATCTACTGCATTGGCTTTTACAAGGCAGGGGGCAAGGGTTATTTTTGCAGACAGCCTTACATCGCATCCGTGCGTAGACCCTGAATCGGTAGAGAGGCTAATAACTCCAAAGACAAAAGCTGTGGTTGTTGTCCATTATGCAGGTGTAGCTTGCGATATGGATGTCTTTAAAAGGATTGCACGTGAACATAATCTGCTGCTCATAGAGGATGCGGCGCAGGCTGTAGACAGCTATTATCTATCAAAAGACGATATTTCTAAAAAAGACGTTTCCAAAGAGGATGCCGGCAAAGAGGGGTGTCCTTTGGGCAGCATAGGAGATCTTGCAGCTTTTTCGTTTCACGAGACCAAGAATATCCAGTGCGGGGAGGGTGGATTGTTGTCTATAAACAATCCGTCGCTTGTCCGCAGGGCAGAGATCCTGTGGGAAAAGGGGACAAACAGGGCTGAGTTCTTTAGGGGTGAAATAAATAAATACGGATGGGTTGATACCGGTTCGTCATTCTTGCCAAATGAGTACACAGCTGCATTTCTTTGGGCACAGTTGGAGCAGATGACGCAGATACAGCAGCGGCGTAAGGAGCTATGGAACAGGTATTACAACAATCTGTTTGGCAAAACTCCGTTGAAAATGCCGTCCCTGCCCGATTATGCTACAAACAATGCTCACATGTTTTATGTTACAACGCAAACTCCGGCAGAGCGCACAGCACTCATACAGCATCTTAAAGACAACGGAATAAACGCGGTCTTCCATTACTTGAGCCTTCACAAGAGCAAGTTTGCGGTTGATAACGGAATGGGCGGTGCTAACCTTCCTATGGCGGATTATTATACAGATTGCTTGGTAAGGCTTCCTCTGTTCGGTGCACTTACAGGACAAGAGGTTGATTACGTAACAAAAAGCATAATAGATTTTTACAATAAAAAGATATGATACTGCACCTTGCAAATGACGAAAAGATTATTGGCCGTACCATTGAGATTTTTGAGGAGGTTTACCCCTTTGGCAATCTCTGGGTAATAACCAATCGTTCATGTAAGAAAGATCTGAGTACCATACAACCTACTCCAAAGACAGAACATCTTCTGTTGGGACATAAAGAGTTTCTTAAAGATATCAAAGGTAATATCTCTGCTGTGGTGGAACGCTGCGGAGAATCAACCGGATTGTCTGAAAACAGTTTGCCCGGAAATGGTTTGTCGGGAAGCAGAGTAAACATATTAATACATCTTCTTAACCCTCGCAAGATAAACATTGTTAGGCAGATACAAAAGGCTCTGCCGGCAACTTGCAATGTGAAGATCTACTGGATAATATGGGGATTGGACCTCTATAACAAACTGCTTGCTCCGGCCGGTTTTGAGATGTTCACATCGGACAACGTCTACTCCGGATTATTTGACAAAAGTTTTGGCGCCTTTAATAGGATTGGTGCTGCCAAAGAGGCCAAATCAACAGTGAAATTCATAGAAAAGAGCGTAGATTACATAGTTACAGATACCACAGAATCAGACTATTCGCAACTTGTGAAATATTATCCGCAGCTTGCAGCCAAGCCGTGGAAAGACTTTTTCTACTATCCTATAGATACGATTTTGGGAGAGCTTTATTACCGTCCGCTTCCCGACAACTCCTGCAAGGAGACGGTTATGGTTGGCAATTCCGCCTCGAGGACCAATAATCACAAGTATCTGCTTGCGCTGTTGAGTCAGTTTGATCTTAGAGGTAAAAAGGTTGTGGTGCCTTTAAGCTATTCCGGGCGTGCGAGATATGTGAATGAGGTAGTTGCATACGGTAAAAAGGAGGTTGAGGGTTTTGTGCCTTTAATGAAATTCATGCCATTGGATGAGTACAATAGGTTGCAGTCCTCAACTGCTGTTGCGCTGTTTGGCAATCTTAGGCAGGAGGCTATTGGAAACATAATGATTGCTCTTTATATGGGGGCAAAGGTGTTTCTGTTTGAGAGCAATCCTGTTTACGAATGGGCTGCTACGCACAATCTTAAGGTCTACCCTATGAGTGCATTGTCTCAGGTGGAATTGGATACGCTGCTTCCGGCTGAGGATGCGGAACATAACCGCTCCGTCTTAAGAGAGCTTTATTCAAAAAGACGTATGATGCAGCTGATAAAAGAGCTGTTTTAGATGGCTTTGGCGTTAGCATTGGCGATTTTTAAGTGTGTAGAAAGTTAAGAGGGTATAGAGGGTATAGAGGGTAAAGAAAGTATAGAGTGTGGAAGCTGTTATTTTTTTAGACTATATACTAAATCAATTTACTCTAAACTATATACTATAAACTTACACGGTGTTGTCTTTCGGAATTAAATTGGCTAAAGCTAAATAATAGTTGATAGTTAATAGTTAATAGTTTATGGTTTATAGTGTGATGATGAAAGACTAATTTCTTTTAAACTTAAAATTTGCTGCGAACTTTTAACTAAATTAGGAAAAGCTAACGCCAACGCCAATGCTAAAGCCAATTAACCATTTGTGTGATTGAATTATTTTTATTACATTGCAAACGATTAAGGCTTAATATATGAAATATTTCTTAGGATCAATTATTCTAATGCTATGCTGTGTTGGAAGCATCTCTGCACAGAATCTTTACAGAATAACAGGAAAGGTTATAGATAAAGAGGGCAAGGCGGTTGAGTTTGCCTCTGTAGTATTATCTGACAATGTTACTAAAAAACTCTCCGGTACGACAACCGGCGTAGATGGAACCTTTACAATAAACGCTAAGGAGGGGGTATATACTTTCGAAGTTTCATTATTAGGATATGAAAAATATACTCTCATTATAACCGCAGACAAGAATATCAATCTTGGAGATATTGTCTTAAAGGAGGATGTAAACACATTAAATGAGATAAAGATAACAGCCAACAGGGTAGATTACAATATGGGCGGCTATGAATATAAGATAGGGAATATAGAGGCTCTTAAAAATAAAGATCTTACAGATGTTCTAAGGACAGCTCCGGGAATTATGGTAGCTAACAAGATAACCCTGTATGGCAGTGCCATAAACAATATTTATGTAGACAGACGCAGGGTTCAGATGACAGAGGAGGCGCTTTTAAATTATTTGCGTTCATACAAAGGAGGCAATATAGAGAAGATAGAGGTAATATCAGACCCGGATATATCTGCAAGACATGGCGGTACAGCAATTAAGATAACCACAAAAAAACAGGAGGGCGGATTTTTATCTGCTTCTGCAAGAGTATCATACAATGAAAATATGTTTGCCGTTAGTCCCGATTTCAATCTTAATTACAGAAAAGGTAAATTCTCTTTTTATACCTCAGGCGGTTATATGAATCATAATAGAGACACAAAAGAGATTACAAGTTATGATTGGAAGAGCGCAGACAAACGTATAGATGATATAACAACAGAGAAGATAAAACTTCCTCTTTCTGTTAACGGTACTTTTGGAATAGGGTATGATATCTCAAAGAACGATTATTTTTCTGCCGAGGTATCATTTAGAGAGAGGGAGAGAGAGCAGAAAAGAAAGACTATTGTTGAGAGTACAGGGGCAGACGCAGATGCGGCATCGGAGGGGAGTTATAGGGATTATAATACGGTAACCCGTACTCCTACTGCCTCATTAATGTATGTTCATACATTTAAAGATGCATCTGAGTTTACAGTAACGGGAGATTATGTTGGCTCTTATAAAAAGGATGATATAGTCAGCGGTGTATTAACAGAGAATGATTCAAAGGAGGATGGCAAGTTGACCCATACAGAGAATAATACAAGTACTTTTGCCGGTTATGCCAACTATTCAAAGAGAATAAAGAAAAAGCACAATATAAATGCCGGTATGAGGTATTCATATATAATGAATGAGGCAATCAATAATGAATCTACTTTTTCATACAACGAGGGGTTATTAAAACCATTCGTCTCATATTCGGTGAATTTTAAAAAATTCGGGCTTAGAACAGGGGTAGAGGGAGATTGGGCCAATATAGGCCATAACAACTATATAGATATATTGCCAAGTGCCTCTGTAAACTATTATATGAATAGAAACAAAGGGCATATATTAAGTGCCGGTTACTCTATGAGTGTGGGAAGGCCAAGTATATCCTCGCTAAATCCCAATGCAGTACTTTCCGAGCAGGATATTATAGTAAGAGTTGGAAACCCGGATTTGGAATCCTATTACAATCATAGATTCAGTCTCTCGTTTACATTGTTTAACGATTTCTCCTTATCTGCCGGATACAGCAGAGCCAATGATGCAATCACTACCTATATGTATTCAGACGATAAAGGTACAATATATCAGACCTATACAAATGATGCCAACAGCCAAGGAGTATCCGTTACTTTTAATGTAAACAAATATCTGTTTAACAGACTGAATTTAGATCTCAGTACCATATACAAGTATTCAGAAAGTGAGACAACCAACAATATTCAGAGAAACAACTCGTTTTCATGTACATTGGTAGCAAACGTATCATTGCCTAAATCATTCTCATTTACAGCAATGGCATTTGCAGACAGTAAAAAGAGAATAGGCCACAATGCATATAAAAAAGAGCCTTTCGTGCTTGATTTGGAGCTCTCAAAAAGAATAAAGAGATGGAATATCAGATTCTCGGTGGATGACGTATTTGATTCACGTAAAGGGGGAGCGAATATGACAATAGATATGGGGGACTACACGCAGAAAGTGACCAGCTATACCGCATCGAGGTCATACAACATAAACGTATCCTATAATCTCAGCTGGGGCAAGGCTGGTAGGATAAAGAAGACAGATTCCCAGAAACGAGATATGGGCAACAGGATTGGGTATTAGTTTATAGATGGTGTGGAATACGTGTAGGTTATTAGCGTGTAAATGATTATATTTGCACGCTATTTTTTTGACTATACCACAACATACAAAACTATGAACGCTGTATTTGCCTTTAAGTGGAATGATCTGCATAAGTTGCTTTTTTGTAATGAATTGTTAGATAAGGAAAAATTGCCTATTAATGAGGTGGAGAGATGTTATAAATTCCTTGAATCTTTCTCTGCAGACAAAATAATCTACGGCATAAATACCGGTTTCGGCCCAATGGCCCAGTGGCGGGTTGATGACAAATATCTGCATGATTTGCAATATAACATTATAAGGAGCCACTCAACAGGTGCCGGTGAACCGTTGGATGATATATATGTAAAGTCTGCAATGATAGCTCGTTTGGGAACATTTCTGCAGGCACGCTCCGGCATTCATACAGAGGTGGTTGATCTGTTGGTGAACTTTATTAACAGGGGTATCTATCCTTTTATTCCTCAGCACGGCAGCGTGGGTGCAAGCGGAGACCTTGTACAACTTGCACATATTGCATTAACACTTATAGGAGAGGGAAAGGTTCATTACAAGGGGGAATGGTGCCCTACAGCAAAGGTGTTAAGGGAGAATGACCTTAAACCTGTTGGAATACATATAAGGGAGGGACTATCTGCAACTAACGGAACCTCCGTTATGACCGGAATTGCAATAGTAAACCAGTTCTATGCGGAGAAACTTTTGGATTGGGCAGTTTTGGCGGCAGTGTGGATGAATGAGATTGCATCATCTTTTGATGACCTTATGGCAGTGGAGCTTAATGAGGTTCGCAGGCATAAAGGGCAACAGGTTATTGCTAAAAAGATGAGAGAACTCTCTAAAGGTAGCGGTTGTATGCAGAAGAGGGAGCATGAACTTTATGACAGCGGCCATAAGGATGCCAAGACCTTTGAGCACAAGGTACAGGCTTATTATTCGTTGAGGTGTGCTCCGCAGATACTTGGACCTGTGTATGATACTCTTGCAAATTGCAGGGAGATTCTCATAGATGAGGTTAACTCGGCCTGTGACAACCCTATAGTAGACCCTGACAGTAAAAATGTTTATCACGGAGGTAATTTCCATGGAGATTATATCTCTTTGGAGCAGGATAAGGTAAAGATAGCGATGGTGCGTGTGGCAATGACAGCGGAGAGGCAATTGAATTATCTGTTTCACGACAGAATAAACGGAATTCTGCCACCATTTCTTAACCTTGGTGTATTGGGGCTTAACTATGGTATGCAGGCATGCCAGTTTACTGCAACATCAACAACGGCCGAGTGTCAGACGCTGGCAATGCCAAACTATGTTCATAGTATTCCTAATAATAATGATAATCAGGATATTGTGAGTATGGGAACCAACAGTGCGCTTCTCTGTAAAAGGGTAATAGACAATGCTTATCAAGTAATGTCCATTCTCTATATTGCATTGGCGCAGGCTGTTGATTGTTTAAAGATTGAAGAGAGACTTTCACCTTCAACAGCAAAGGTCTACAAAGATATAAGAGAGATGATGCCTGTTATAGTTGAAGATACTCCGTTCTATGATGATATAGAGAGTATGCAGGCATATTTGCGAAAGATAGAATAAAGTTCCAAAGTGAAATAAATCTGAAAAAATTTTGAAAAAATGAAATATGCGTTGGTTACAGGCGGGTCAAGAGGTTTGGGTAGAGCTATCTGCTTAAAGTTGGCATCTATGGGTTTGCCTGTTGTTATTAACTATAATTCCAACACAGCTGCAGCAGAGGAGACTAAAAGTCTTATAGCGGAGCAGGGTGGAACGGCTGAATTGCTGCCGTTTGATGTTGCAGATGAGAGTGCTGTAGAGGTAGCTCTTGGAAAATGGGAGGATGAGCATCCTAACGACTATATAGGCGTTTTGGTAAACAATGCCGGAGTAAGAGAGGACAATCTGCTTGTCTTTATGCAGAACGAACAGTGGCATAAGGTTATAGATACCACTCTTAACGGGTTCTTTGTAATTACTCGCAGACTGCTTAAGAACATGCTTACCAAAAGAAGCGGCAGGATAATAAACATGGCATCTTTGTCGGGAATAAAAGGATTACCCGGACAGACAAATTATTCTGCTGCCAAAGCTGCTTTAATTGGTGCCACTAAGGCTTTGGCTCAAGAGGTTGCCCCCAGAAAGGTAACTGTGAATGCGGTCGCTCCGGGCTTTATTGCAACCGATATGACCAAAGATTTAAATGAGGCGGATCTAAAAAAGATGATTCCTGCCGGGCGTTTTGGAAGGCCCGAGGAGGTTGCCTCTCTTGTTGGGTTTTTGGCGAGCGATGAGGCGGGGTATATTACGGGGGAGGTTGTGTCTATTAATGGGGGACTATATACATAAAAAATTAATTAAAAAGGCAATTACTGCGTTACGCTTGTTTAGAAATTCCTCACATACTACAGTATGCTGCGGATTTCTCAACTTCGCAAGCCAAAGCCAACGCTAAAGCCAAAGCCAACGCTAAAGCCAACTATAAACTATAAACTATAATGGGTAGGAGAGTTGTTATAACGGGGACCGGAATCTGGTCCTGCTTGGGTACTAATATAGAGCAGGTTAAGGAGTCGCTCTACGGCGGAAAATCTGGCATCGGCATTGAGCCTGCAAGATTGGAGTATGGTTACAGGTCTGCTCTTACAGGAATAGTAGAGAAGCCTAAACTGAAAGGGGTTATAGACAGGAGGTTGCGTGTAGGACTTTCCGAGGAGGCGGAGTATGCCTATATGGCAAGCAGGGAGGCTTTTGCAAATGCGGGGATAGATGATGCCTATCTTTTAGCTAATGAGGTAGGTGTTATCTTTGGCAATGATTCGTCGGCGAAACCTGTTATTGAGGCGGCCAGGATAATGGATGAGAAACATGATTCGGCGCTTTTGGGCTCGGGGCTTATATTCCAAAGTATGAACTCAACAGTCAATATGAATCTTAGCACAATATTTCATCTTAGAGGTGTTAACTTTACCGTGAGTGCGGCGTGTGCAAGTGGTTCACATTCAATAGGGTTGGGCTATATGTTAATTAAACAGGGGTTACAGGAGATGGTTTTGTGCGGAGGTGCGCAGGAGACAAACTACTACTCAATGGCAACTTTCGATGCCCTATCTGCATTCTCTATAAGGATGGATGAACCAGCAAAGGCTTCGCGTCCGTTCGATAAAGACAGGGACGGGCTTGTGCCGAGTGGCGGGGCGGCTGCATTAGTGCTTGAGGAGTATGAACATGCTGTAAAACGTGGAGCAAACATCATTGCAGAGGTTGTTGGGTACGGATTTTCGTCTAACGGCGGCGGCATATCGCAACCGAATGATGAAGGATGTGTGATAGCAATGACAAGGGCTTTAAATGATGCCGGCATTGCTGCAGATGATATTGATTATGTAAATGCCCATGCAACATCAACCCATCAGGGGGATATGTTTGAAGCTATTGCACTTAACCGCCTGTTTGGAGGCAAAAAAGCACTTATAAGCTCTACCAAATCTATGACCGGGCATGAATGCTGGATGGCCGGAGCAAGCGAGATTGTCTACTGTACCATAATGATGCAGAACAGTTTTGTTGCTCCTAATATCAATTTTGAGAATCCCGACGAATACTCCAAGAATCTTAATATAGCTGCTACTACGGTTAATAGGGAGCTTAAAGTGGTCTTGTCAAACTCTTTTGGTTTTGGCGGGACAAACAGCGCATTGGTAATAAAATCCATTAGCGATTAAGATTAACGAATATTAAAAATTTTGATAGTATGAGAAAACTTGTATTGATGTTTATTGCCATGACAATGGCCCTTAGCTTGAGCGCACAGAAGAACAGTGTTCAAATGGTTTCCGGAGACAAAGATGTCTTTTATAAAGAGGAAGCAGTTGTAAATGTTGTTATAGATGACCACAAGACACTTATAGACGGAAAGGACAAGACTGCAGATATATATTACGGAGATAAGGGGGCAGACGAGTACCAGAAATTCATAGAGGATTTGGATAGGGCACATGAGAGCTTCATTACATTCTTTAATGAAAAAAAAGGTGGCAGAATAAAGCTCACAATGACAGGAGAACCTCAGTTCGACGCGGAATATACATTAAAGATAAATGTAGTATCAATGAATGTTGGCAATGCAGGTGGTATGGTTTGGGGGACAAGCCGTAAAGCGGGAGGAGCGTTGATCAACGGGAATATGCAACTTATTAATAACGAAACAGATGAAGTTGTATGTGAGTTTATATTTGCAGGGGTAAAGGGGCTGTTGTCTCCTGTATTCAAAGGGCGTGCAATAAGTGTTTACCGCTATCTTGCAGACAATCTTCTTAAAGCTGTAAAATAATGGAACTCTCGCCTAATCTAAAAAAACTATACACAAAGGAACACCTTTCTGCGCATGATGCCCAATTGAGAGCGCAGTTTATTGCATGGGGGCCTGTTATATTTCAGGCAACCCGTATAATGCTTAAATACGGCATATTGGAGATGTTAAGAGATAGTGAAGGAGGGCTTACAAGGGCAGAGATCTGCGAGAAGGCAAAACTAAGCGATTATGCTGTAAAGTGTCTGTTGGAGGCATCTCTTTGTATAGGTACAATATTGGTTGACACAGATACAGACAGGTATACGCTTGCAAAGACAGGTTGGTTCCTGCTTATAGACAATGCAACAAAGGTAGATATAGATTTTAATCATGATGTAAACTACGAGGGTTGGTTTCGTTTGGAGGAATCGCTTGTAAATGGTAAACCGGAGGGCCTTAAACATTTTGGCAACTGGCCTACAGTGTATGAGGGATTGTCATCTTTGCCGGAGCAGGTGCAGAGATCATGGTTTGCTTTTGACCACTTCTACAGCGATAACTCATTTGACCAAGCCTTAAGTATTGTGTTTGATAAGTATAAGCCACGCACTCTGTTTGATGTAGGCGGCAACACAGGGCGCTGGGCATTACGTTGTGTCTCTTATGACAAGGATGTTAACGTAACTATATTGGACCTGCCACAGCAGATAGAGATGATGAGGAAACAGATAAATGGGCATCCCGGGGCGAATAGGATAGACGGCTACCCTATAAACCTGTTAGATTCTTCTCAACGTTTTCCTGCAAACAGTAATGTAGATGCCATCTGGATGAGCCAGTTCCTTGATTGCTTTAGTATGGATGAGATAGTAAGCATCTTGATTAGGGCAAGCGAGGCAATGACCCCAAATACCAAACTCTACATTATGGAGACACTTTGGGACAGGCAGAAATATGAACCTGCTGCCATGGCGCTTACAATGACCTCCCTCTACTTTACCGCAATAGCAAACGGTAACAGTAAAATGTACAACACTCAGGATATGAGGTGTTGTATAGAGAGCGCGGGGATGAGGGTGGAGGGGATATATGATGGGTTGGGGCATGGGCACAGCATAATCGTTTGTAGCCAAATAAAAATGTAATTACTGCGTTATGCTTGCTTCACAATTCCTCATTTACGTTAAAGTAAACTCCGGATTGTTCAGCTTTGCAAGCCTTGTACTTACGCTTTTTATTTGACTACAATGACGTTTGAGAGATGACTGTTTCGCAAGCCTTGCATTTGAACTTTTTATTTGACTACAATGACGTTTGAAAGATGACCTTTTGCAAATGGCTTTGGCAATATTTGAAAGCCAACGCCAAAGTCAACGCCAAAGCCAACGCTGGCACTAACGCAAATAATGAAAAAATTTTAAAAACATATAATAATATGACAAGAACAGAGATAGAGGAAAGAGTAAAGAACTTTCTTGTAGAGGAATTGGAAATTGATGAAGAGAAGATTTCTCCAGAAGCAAAACTCAAGGATGATTTAGGAATAGACAGTCTTGATTTTGTTGATATAGTGGTAATTGTAGAGAGAAACTTTGGGTTTAAGATAAAACCCGAAGAGATGGCCGGGGTTGAGACTCTCAAGCAGTTTTGCGATTATATAGAGCGCAAAGTCAACTAAAAATTATTTGCTTTGGCATTAGCATTAGCATTAGCTAATTTTTACTATAAACTTAATTAGTTAAATCCAAAGCTAAACTAAATTATATGGAACGGAACGAAGAGATGCAGTGGAGCGGCAAGACCGGTGGAACATCTTGGATGCAACGTACATTGGTAAAGTGTATGAAGGTGATAAACATACGCTTTGTTTACATTGCAGCCGGCTTTATGGTTCCGTACTATATGGTGGTACACCATAAGGAGTATCTCTCTATCTACCGTTTCTTTAGGGTGAGGATGAACTACGGAAGGATAAGATCTTTTCGGAGCGTGTTTGTAAACCATCTTAAATTCTCACAGATAATAGTAGATAGATTTGCTGCATATTCCGGCAAACATTTTACCTTTGAGGTAGAAGGTGCGGATATAATGCGAAAATTTGAATCCAAGGATGAAGGCTTTGTTATAATAAGCTCTCATATTGGGAATTATGAGCTTGCAGGATATTCCATGGTTGCAAAGAAAAAGCGTTTTAATACACTTGTCTATGCCAATGAGACCCAAACTGTTATGGAGAACAGAAACAGGGTGCTTGCAAAGGCCAATATGCGTATGGTCCCCATAAAAGAGGATATGTCGCATATCTTTCTTATGAATAGTGCGTTGTCTGCCGGGGAGGTTGTAAGTATGCCAGGCGACAGGATGTTCGGTTCAAGAAAATTTGCAGATTGCCTGTTCTTTGGGGAAAAGGCTAAGTTCCCTATAGGGGCATACGTCTTGGCTCTGCAGAGAGACGTTGGCCTTATGACAATGTTTGTAATGAAGAGGAGTGCCTTAAAGTACAAGATAATCATTAAGGAGATTCCGCTTCCTATCGCCAACGCCACAATTAAGGAGCGCATGAACGTTTTGGCGCAGGAGTATGCTTGCTGTTTGGAGAGTGTTGTAAGGGAGTATCCTGTACAGTGGTTTAATTATTATGATTTTTGGAGGCATGAATGATTTGAAAAATATACCTGTGCTTGAGTTGCTGCCGCAACGTCCGCCGTTTGTAATGATAGATAGTCTTCTCTCATTTGATGCTGTAAATACGGTTACATGCTTTAAGATAAGGGAGGATAATCTTTTTTTTGACAATGGCAGGGTTACGGCATACGGCCTTACGGAGAATATAGCTCAAACAGCAGCTGCAAGGCTTGGATATATAAACTATATAAACAAGACTGAGGTTAAGATAGGCTATATAGGTGCTGTAAAGAATCTTAAAGTATTACGAACCCCAAGGGCGGGGGAGGAGATAGTTACCACCATTACCTTAAAGGAGGAGGTCTTTGGGATGAGTCTTGTAGATGCTGTTGTAAGAAGCGGCAATGAGGTTATGGCGGAGTGTGAGATGAAGATTGCTGTTGCATCTGAGTAGTTATTAGGAGATATGGATTTGAAAAATAATATATTGGAGGTTTCAAAAGAGTTTGAGATAAGATTCTCTGAGGTAGACTCTATGAATATAGTGTGGCATGGCTCATATACCCTCTATTTTGAGGATGCACGCGAGACTTTCGGTGCAAAATACGGGCTTGGATATATGGATATATTCTGTAACGGATATTATGCTCCGTTGGTAGACCTGCAGTTCCACTATAAAAGACCTTTGGCATATGGGATGAAACCTCTTATAAAGATAATCTACAGAGCAACCGAGGCTGCAAAGATTATCTTTGACTATGAGATATATGATACTGCAGACAATGCTTTGGTTGCAACAGGCAGGTCAGTCCAGGTATTTTTAGACAAGAACTATCAATTGGTGTGGGCTAATCCACCGTTTTATGAAGAATGGAAGAGAAAGTGGAACGTTTTGCCGCAGTAAAAATTGCAGATAATATTGTCTCTCCGTTAGGGCTTTCATCAATGGAGAACTACCTTGCCGTAAAGCAGGGGAGGACTGTGTTGCGCCAATATTCCAAGTGGGGATTGCCCGAACCTTTTACAGCCTCGTTGATAGAGAGGGAGGTAATTTGCAAAGAGATTGAACGGATAAAAGGGGCAGAGGGGAGAACTCTTTTTGAGAATCTGGCAATATTGTCTGTTGTGAGGGCAGTGGAGAGTAAAGATAGCTTTGGCGTTGGCGATTTTGGAAGTAAAGATAGCGTTGGCTTTGGCGTTAGCGTTGGCGATTTTGGAAGTAAAGAGGGGAAAGAGGGGTTGGATCTGTCATCGGACAGGGTTCTGTTTGTTCTCTCAACAACAAAGGGCAATGTCTTTTTAATGGATGACAAGTGTGTCGCAGGGGGAGAGTTTGGAGATAATTTGGCGGCTCTGTCAAAGGATAGGATACTGCTTGGAAGGGCTGCTAAGGTTATAACGGATTATTTTGGACATAAAGATAACGCGGTGGTGGTTTCCAATGCCTGCATATCAGGGCTATGTGCACAGATAGAAGCTGTTAGAGCTTTACAAAGCGGAAATTATGATTATGCTGTGGTCGTTGGATGTGATGTACAGTCTCCGTTTATTGTATCGGGATTCCAGTCTTTTAAGGCGTTGTCCAATGAACCATGCAAACCTTTTGATATAAACAGAAATGGGCTTAATTTGGGAGAGGCCGCTGCTACAATAATATATAAAAGAGTTGTGGAAGAGGATATTAAGCCAACAGATTGGGTTGCCTGTAGAGGCGCCATTAGGAATGATGCCAATCACATATCGGGCCCGTCGAGAACAGGTGAGGGGAGTTACAGGGCTTTGATGGCAGTATTGAATGGGGTAGACAGAGATAAATTGTCTTTTATAAATCTGCATGGAACGGCTACGTTGTATAATGATGAGATGGAGTCTATAGCTCTAAACAGAGCCGGTTTAAGTGATCTGCCTGCAAATGGTCTTAAAGGTTACTACGGCCATACCATGGGGGCAGCAGGGGTGTTGGAATCCATATTGAGCATCTGTTCGGCAGATGACAATACAATTATTGCCACAAAGGGATTTGAAGAGCAGGGGACAACATATAGGGTGAATGTGAGCTGCGAAAACAGAATTACAGACAAAAGTGCGTTTGTAAAATTGTTGTCCGGCTTTGGCGGGTGTAATGCTGCGCTTCTTTTTAACAGAGGAGGGACGTTATGGTAAATTGTTGGATAAAGATTACTCCACGGGAGGTAATTCTAAATGGAGAGAAAATAGAGGTTTCCTCTACCGGCGATGCTCTGCTTACAGAGCTGTACAGAGAGAGGCTTGTCCCTTATCCCAAGTTCTTTAAGATGGATGCCCTCTGTAAATTAGGACATGTGGGGGCAGAGATGATGTTGGATTGTTTGTCGGGAAGCGGAAAAGAGAACCCAAGAGAGATTGTTCCTTGTTCAGATGTGGCTGTAGTTCTCTTTAATAGAAGTAGTTCATTTAATGCAGACAGCCATTTTGAGGAGACAATAAGGGATAGGGAGAATTTTTTCCCGAGTCCTGCGGTATTTGTGTACACATTACCTAATATTGTTACCGGGGAGATTGCCATTAGGAATAAGTACTTTGGCGAAACCTCTTTTTATGTGTTAAAGGAGAAGGACTTGGATGTTATGGCGGAGCATGTTGAATATGCTTTTGAGGAGAGTGAGACAAACTATGTATTGTGGGGATGGGTGGATTATATGAATGAAGATGATTTTGAGGTTTTAATGTTTGTTTCGGACAGGCGGTAGAGCTAATGGTATTGATGAAATGTATAAAGATTTATTATAATGGAGGAATTGATTGAAAAACTTAAGGAGCAGATTATTGAAGCTCTTAATTTAGAGGATGTTAAGCCCGAGGATATAGATAATGACGCACCTCTTTTTGGTGAGGGCCTTGGGTTGGATTCGATTGATGCTTTGGAGCTTATAGTGCTTATAGAGAAGAATTACGGAATTAAGTTGGAGAATCCTGCCCAGGGAAGGGAGATCTTTAAGTCTGTAAATACAATGGCGGATTTTATCTCTAAGAACAGGACAAAATAGATGAGTGTTCCGGTATATATAACGGGTGCGGGAATAGTTTCTGCCATAGGTGTAGGCAAGGTGGAGACTTTAAAATCTCTGCTTGAGGGGCGTGGTGGTATATCTGCGTTGCAGTATCTTAAGACAGAACATAAGGAGTTTCCGGTTGGCGAGGTGAAGCTCTCCAATGGGCAGATGGCGGAGATGCTTGGTATTCCTTGCAATGCGGTTAAGACGAGGACCTCTCTTATGGGAATGCTTGCCGTACGTGAGGCGTTGGATGAGGCCGGTGTTGTTCTTGACGTTACTGCAGATGATAGGGCTTGGGGTGCTGTATCAGGCGGAAGGGTGGCGTTTGTGAGTGGTACAACTGTTGGCGGAATGGATATGAGTGAGCAGTTCTATATGAATTTTGTGAAAGATGATTCCAAGAATGAGTATATAGCTGTTCATGACTGCGGAGCCTGCAGCGAGATGATTGCAGATTTCTTTGGCGGATTTGGTTGTGTTACAACTTTGTCAACAGCCTGCTCATCTGCAGCCAACGCCATAATTTTTGCTGCGGAACTTATAAAAAGCGGTAAGGCGGATATTGTTGTTGCCGGGGGGTGCGAGTGCCTTACAAAGTTTCATCTTAACGGTTTTAATTCACTTATGATTTTGGATAAGGAACCGTGCAGACCGTTTGACGAAACCCGTGCAGGTTTGAATCTTGGAGAGGGGGCTGCATATATTGTTTTGGAATCAATGGAGTCTGCAAATGCAAGGGGGAAAAGCCCTATAGCTTTGCTTGGCGGCATGGGAAATGCTTGCGATGCGTTTCATCAGACAGCATCATCTCCTAATGGTGACGGGGCGTATCTTTCCATGAGCAAAGCCCTGAATGATGCCGGACTGCAACCGCAGGAAATAGATTATATAAATGCTCACGGAACAGGAACTCCAAACAATGATGCCAGCGAGAGCACCGCAATGAAAAGGCTTTTTGGAGAGGATCTGCCGCCTGTCTCCTCTACAAAATCTTTTACCGGGCATACTACAAGTGCGAGCGGGGCTATTGAGACCGTAATCTGCCTGCTTGCAATGCAAAATAGCTTTATTCCGGCTAATCTTAACTGGAAAGAACAGATGCAGGATGGAATAATTCCTGTAAAAAAGACACTTTTAAACAGACGGTTGAGGAGTGTATTGTGCAACTCTTTTGGCTTTGGCGGTAATGATTCATCTCTTGTTTTTATGGCTTTTGGAGAGCATGGCTCTAAAGAATCTGACGAATAAAATGGGAAGGGCTTCTAAGTGATATTACAATGAAAAAACAGAATATATATGTAAAAGAGGTTGCGCAGATATCCATTCAGAAACCTTTGTGTGAAGAGTGGATGTTGTCTCCAATGTTGTATAATGAACCGTATGTTAGGGCGCAAGACCCTAATTTTAAAGAGTTTGTTACACCTATGGAGAGCCGGAGACTTGGGAAGATACTTAAACGTGCCATAGCAACGTCGTTAACGGTTGTCAAGGGGTCTGGCATAGCTGTTCCGGATGCCATAATAACCGGTACCGGAATGGGGTGCATAGAGAACACGGAGCATTTTCTAAGTGCTCTGTGTAATGAGGGGGAGCAGTTCTTAAAGCCAACCCATTTCATGCAGTCTACTCATAATACAATAAGTTCCCTTATAGGTATATATCTAAAGTGTAACGGATATAATGCAACATATTCCCACAGAGGAATCTCTTTTGATTCTGCTTTGTTGGATGCCGTTATGCAGATGGAGAGCGGCTCAATAAAGAGTGCTTTGGTAGGTGGTCATGATGAGATGTCACCAACATATTATTCGTTTATGAAAAAAAGCGGATATGTAGATGGGACGCATGAGATTTGTAGTGAGGCTGCTGTGTCTGTAATGTTAAGCACAGATGTAGCTAATGCTGTAGCAAGAATTTGCGGGACGGAGCTTATGTACAGGCCAACGAAGCAGATGTTAAGATATAACTTTAACAGATTGTTGGAAAGTGCAGAAATAGATGCATCCAAATTGGATGGTGTAGTTTTGGGTATTAGTGGTAATCCTGCTAAAGATGACTGTTACGATGCGGTTTTGAAGCAGTTATTTGGTGACGAGGCTGGTTGCACGGTAAAGGGGGTGCCTCTGTTGCGTTATAAAAATATTTTCGGGGAGGGATTCTCGTCATCTGCATTGGGCTTTTATGCTGCTGTATGCTGTATTAGAGGGGGATATATACCAAAGATGATGTATGCCGGCAGATATGCCGAAAGTGGTATATTGTCCTATGAGCCAGATTGTTTGGTTGATAAAGCTGCGGAAAATGACGGAGTTCGCAGGCTATTGTTGATAAATATGGCAGAGGGGAGAGATTGTGCATTAATTATATTGGAAAAAGTATGTGGAAAATAATACCATGGGCAATATTTCAGAGTGTGTTGCTTACGGCGGGTCATGTGTTTTTGAAATTGGCCTTGGAAAAGATGGAGAGGTTGTCGTTTACCTGGCGTTGTGTAGGCGAGCTGGTAACTAACTGGTGGATTGCTGCCTGCGGCGTAAGCTATATAGCTGCATCATTGATTTGGGTATATATGTTAAAGCATTTCCCGTTTAACGTAACATATCCTGTAATAAGTATAAGCTATGTTTTTGGAATGTTTGCCTCTGTGATTATATTTCATGAGCATGCTCCGCTTACAAGGTGGTTTGGTGTGGCTCTTATAATTGCAGGGTGTTATTTTGTGGTCAAATAAAAGTTTATAGAGTAAGAAAGCATTGGCATTGGCCGTGTTTTAGTTGAAAGTGTATAGTTTATAATGTAAAGAAAGCTAAAGCCAAAGCCAAACTATAGGAGGTCACATTATGAGAATTTTATATAGAACATTATGTTTTGGTAGCAAAGCTATGGTGGCAATTGCGCTTGCGCTGTTGTCATTCTCTTATGCGGGCGCTCAGAACCTTACACCTGTTCCAGCAGATGAGCAGGGTTCTATTGTTGCGTTAATTAAAGAGGCTACGTCTGGAACAAAAACGATAAAGGCAGATTTTGTGCAGGAGAAGACAATGCAACTGCTTGGCAGCAAAATGATTTCGCGGGGCAAGATGTTATATGTCCGTCCCTCTTCTTTCAGATGGGAGTATGTAAGTCCATACAGCTATATTTTTGCAATAGCAGATGGAAAGGTGATAATAAAGTCTGCACAGGGAAAGAGTGAGATAGATATAAGGCAGAGCAAGCTGTTTGCAGAGATTGCCTCAATTATGATGGGCAGCGTAACAGGAGAGTCTTTGGAAGAGAGCAAAGATTTTACATTTTCACTCTTTTCTTCGGCCGACAAAAAGCTGTATATGGCTGAATTGACGCCGGTGAAAAAGGAGATAAAGCAGATGTTCAAGGCTGTAAAGCTCTTTTTTCTTCCCGATAAAAAAGTGGTGGATAAGATTATTATGACAGATAGGAGCGGAGATGAAACTATAATAGAGCTCAAGAATATTGTTCTGAATGAGGAGATAGAGGCGGCGCATTTTATTATAAAATAATGAATTACAGATGACTAAATTTTATGAGAACTGCCATTTTTAATATACTCTCAATTCTCTGTCTTGCTCACGTATCTCTGTTTGGTGCGGAGGTTGGCGATACTGTTGTGGTCAAACGACAGAGTGCAGTTATCTCATTTAATGCAGCCGGTGTATCTGAGAATGTTGTGGTAGTTGATATGAGGGGGAATAAGTTGTCGGGAATATTGATGATTAAAAAAACAGAGGGGGGAATGGTTGGCACTTTGGTAAATGAGTTTGGTATAAAGGCGTTTGATTTTGAACTCAACAGTGCCGTTAAAAGCCGATTGGGTAGCGGAAAGAGGGTGAAACTTATTGATGTGGTAAAGTTTATGGACAGGTGGTATATAAGGCGGGTGCTAAGGCGGGATATAGATTATATGCTTGGTTTTCCTAATGTTCCGCAGAATTGCGGATTTGAGGTTGTTAAAGAGGGGGGGAACATTGTTGTAAAGGATTTGAAGTACAGGATTAATTATACTTTTGTAAGGAGATGAGGCTTTCGGATAATTTCTTTTATGTGATAAAAAGAGAAGAACGCTGTGATAAACAGTGTTTTACAATAAGACTTAACGGTGAACATGAGATCTTTAAGGCTCATTTCCCCGGGGAGCCTATAACGCCGGGCGTGTGCCAGCTGCAGATGGTGGTTGAATGTGCGGAACAGCTCCTTAATACTGTGTTGTACGTTAAGGAGGTAAAGAATATAAAGTATCTCTCTCTTATGAGACCAAAAGAAAACATTGAGTATGTTATTGAGCTTTACGGAATTGAGAAGGAGAATGAAGAGTATAGGCTTAAGGCTGTAATCTATTGCGGTTCTGTGGCTTGCACAAAGATGTCTGTAGTGCTTTCAAAAAAAGAGATATAAAAATCTCCTATAATACTACAACCTTATAATAAAGCAAATGGACTCAACCTTTAACAATACAACAAGAAAATTTAAAGAACTAAAAAGCTGTGTGCTTATTCCTGTGTTTAATAATGCAGGTTTTATTGTGCGTGTTGTTGAGTCTGTTTTGCAGTATTCTTCCAATGTTATTGTTGTAAATGATGGAAGTACAGATGGCTCGGAAAAACTTCTGAAAGCTGCCGGTCTGCCTGTTGAGGTTGTGAGTTATGGCAAGAACAGAGGAAAGGGTTATGCTATTAAGGTTGGTTTTGAAAGGGCTGTGGAGTTGGGCTACGAGTATGCGATTACTATGGATGCAGACGGCCAGCATTTGGCATTGGATCTGCCTGTTTTTGCAACTGCAATTGAACAGAACTACGGAGCCTTGGTAATAGGTAGCAGGAGTTTTGATAATGAGAATATGCCGGGCAGGAGCGGTTTTGCCAACAGATTTTCAAATTTTTGGTTTACGGTTCAGACAGGTTATAATCTTCCCGACACCCAGACCGGTTTTAGAGCCTATCCTCTTGGTAAGATGCGCTCCGGTTGGATACTTTCTTATAGATATGAGGCTGAGTTGGAGCTTCTTGTCTTTGCAGCGTGGGGAGGGGTAAGATTGCTGCCTGTGAGAATTAATGTGTATTATCCCCCAAAAGAGGAACGCGTAACACATTTTCGTCCCGCAAAGGATTTTGCCCGGATAAGCCTGCTTAATAGCTTTCTTACGTTGTCTGCAATCTTTTACGGATGGCCTGTAACTTTATTCAGAAAGCTTTTTAAACGGAGGGGAGGGCAATGATAAGGTTCTTTCTAAGGATATACGATTCTCTTGTTGGCAGGCGCGGTTTGGTACTGCTACTCTTTTCGGCTCTTTGCGCTCTGCTTGTTTGGAGAATATTTTCAATTGAGTATAAGGAGGATATTGCGGATTTTCTTCCATCGGACGAACAGACTGAAAGGTATACCGAGGTCTACAAACATCTGGGGGGGCAGGATAGGATAGTGGTTATCTTTTCTGTAAGAGATTCTGCAAAATATAGTGCTATAGAGAGAGCTGAGCTGCTCTCAAATGCTTTGGACAGTTTTGCCGCAGCTGTTGAGAAGTGCGATACAAACAAGGTCGTTACCAATCTTCAACTTGGCGTAGATGAGTATGGTATGCTCAATCTTATAGATTTTATGCGGGAGAACTACAGGCTCTTTTTGTCTTCTAAAGATTACGCAAGGGTAGACAGCTTGCTAACAATACCCGGATTTGTTGGGAAGCAGTTAGATAATGATAAGATGCTGCTTATGCTTCCTACCGGTGGAATGCTTGCCGGTAATGTGCAGTATGATCCGCTTAATCTGTTCTATCCGGTACTGCAGAGGCTTAATTCCTTTAATATAGCCGGAGATAATTTTAAGATTGCAGACGGAAGGATATTGAGCAGCGATGAGTGCAGGGCTTTTGCCTTTTTTACCTCTCCGTTTGGAATGAGCGAAACAGGTAACAATGAGTTACTTGCAGAGCTGTTGGATGATATAATGCTTAGTGTTGAGGAGAGTACTCCTAAGGTGTCTGTTTCTGCTGTTGGGGGGCCTCTTATTGCGGTTACAAATTCCACCCGGATTAAAAGGGACAGTATTTGGGCTGTTGCACTCTCTATAGTGCTTATATTTGCACTTCTGATAGTCTCTCTCAAGCGGTTGTCGTATCTGCTGTGGATCTTTGCAGCACTGCTGTTTGGCGGTGTTTTTGCTCTTGGGGTTATGGCTCTTTTTAAGAGCAGCATCTCTGTTATAGTTCTTGGTATAGGGTCTGTCATAATTGGTATTGCAGCTAATTATCCGTTACATTTTCTAGACCATTTAAGACATGAACCAAACAGACGTATGGCGCTCAAAGAGATGGTTACCCCTCTTCTGATTGGGAATATAACAACTGTTGGTGCGTTTCTTTGTCTTGTTTTCCTAAAGGCGGAGGCAATGAGAGACCTTGGCTTTTTCGGGTCATTTACCCTTATTGGAACTATCCTTTTTGTACTGCTGTTTATGCCCCTTTTCGTAAAGGAAGGCAGAGCGGCACAGGACAAAAAGGGGCTGAAAAAAGGTTATGAAAAGGGGCAGGACGACAGTTTTAAGCATTGTTCGTATAATGTAGATAATGCCGCAGAGGGTACTTCTGCAGGGGCTTGCGGAAATGGCAAGATTGCAGTGCGGTTGGCTCTGCCTGTATTTCTGCTTACATTGCTGTTTGGCTATTTCAGCCTTTATACCTCCTTTGATTCCAATATAGGGCATATTAATTATATGACAGATACTCAGAGAGAGGATATGGCTTTTCTGCAAAGCAATCTTTCCAACGATTCTACAACATATATCTATGCCGTGTCTCAAGGCGGAAACATAAATGAGGCTTTGGAGGGGAACGAGAGACTAATTAACGGATTGGAGGGTTTTGTCGGGAAGCAGAAGATTATTGATATAAAGGGGATTGGCGGTTTTATACCCTCTGCAGCTGCGCAAAAGGGGGGACAGGAGAGGTGGCAGGAGCTTTGGAGCAGACATGCAGATGTAGTGGATACACTGCAGTTGTGCAAGATAAAGGCTGGTTTTAGCAGTACTGCTTTCGCTCCGTTTGTGGAGAGTGTGACATTGGGGCCTAATGGTACTGCCTCTGAATATGGGATTAAGGAGATTGGTTATTTTGCCCCCGTTATGGAGCTTATGGGCAGGAACTATATTATTGAAACAGATTCTTTGGTTAGAGTTGTAAATTATCTTAAGGTACCTGCAGGAAAGGGTGAAATGATTAAGGATGAGATAAGGGATGCCGGCATTTTGGATGAGAATAGTTTTGTGTTTGATTCTGGTGATGTTGGAAACAGGTTGGTCTCAATATTGTCTGATGAGTTTAACTATATTGGGTTTATCTGCGGGTTTGTGGTCTTCTTCTTTTTGTGGCTCTCTTTTGCATCTGTAGAGCTGAGTCTGCTCTCTTTTTTACCTTTGGCCGTGAGTTGGCTTTGGATACTTGGAATTATGCAGATATTTGGTATTCAGTTTAATATAGTGAGCGTTATATTAGCGGCATTTATATTTGGACAAGGGGATGACTATACCATTTTTATAACAGAGGGGTTGATTTACGAATATGCTTACGGAAAGAGGTTGCTTGCATCTTACAAGAGGAGTGTGGCGCTTTCTGCTCTTATAATGTTTGCCGGTATGGGTATGCTTGCATTTGCAAAGCATCCGGCACTCAGTTCTTTGGCTGTTGTGGCCATAATTGGTATGCTTACGGTTGTTGTGATGGCGTACTATCTGCCTCCGCTTGTCTTTAGGTGGATTACCGCCAAACGGGGCAAGTATAGGGATGTTCCGCTCACAATTGGGAGGATTGCCCGCTCACTTAAAGCCTTTATGTTCTTTCTGTTTGCTGCATATTTTTATGTTCTGCCGTACGGTTTTGTAATGCTAAAGCTGCTTAAGGCCACAGAGAAGCGTAAACTACGCTTCCACCGCTTGTTACAGAGACTAGCTAAATTCGCAATATACAGAATACCTGCAGCACCGTTCAAATTGGAGAATCCTTTTGAGGAGAGCTTTGAAAAGCCTGCGATAATAATCTGCAATCATCAGTCACACATAGATTTGATGTGTACGTTAATGCTTTCTCCAAAGATTGTTGTGTTAACTAATGATTGGGTGTGGAACAATCCGTTCTATGGACGAATAATAAAGTTTGCAGAGTTTTATCCCGTTTCAAACGGTGCCGAGGTGAGTCTACCAAGGATGAAGGATCTTATGGAGCGCGGTTATTCGATACTTGTTTTTCCTGAGGGAACCCGTTCGGCAGACTGCTCTATAGGCAGGTTTCACAAGGGGGCTTTTTACCTTGCAAACGAGCTTAAAGCAGATATAGTTCCGCTCTTTATCCACGGTTTTGGCCATGTGCTCCCTAAAAATGATTTTATGCTCAGACCGGGTTCGCTGTTTATGCAGGTTGACAAAAGGATATCATACAATGATTACAAGGAGATTTGCGGACCGCAGTACGATGCGCAACAAGACAGGGCGCTCACCTCATATTTTGGCAGGTATTACAGGTCTCACTATAAGGAACTTTGCTCAAAATTAGAGACTGTAGAATATTTTATCCCTTACGCCACCCTTAAGTATTATTACAAAGGGGCAGATGTAGAGGCGCGTGCACGTAAGATTTTCAAATTGATTAAAAAGGGAGATCTTTCTCCGCTTCCCGACAAATATTCTAAAGTGGATAGCGGGTGTAATGACAAGAGAGGCATAGTTTGGATAAAAAACAGCGGACAAGGGGAATTTGCCCTTATCTTTGCGCTGGCTTACACGGAGTATGAAGTTTATGCCTTTGAGAGAGATTATGATTCTGCAGCATTGGCGGCAAATATATCGTCTATTCCTCATAATCTGCATTTTGTACATCTTTGCGGTGATTCTCTGCCGGACAGCTATTCCAAAGCGGATTACTGTATTGATGTAAACAATTTGATAAAGGGGGCATAAGGGTAGGCTATGATTATGTGAACGGCTATGAGTAACATTGGAAAAAATAAACAGAGGTGTGTTGTTATTGGGAGCGGTCTTGGCGGTCTCTCCTGCGGAGCCGTTCTGTCATCCAACGGATATGATGTTACGGTTTTAGAGCAGCAGTCGCAGATAGGCGGTTGTCTGCAATGCTTTAACAGGCGAGGAATTAAGTTTGAGACTGGAATGCACTTTATAGGGAGTGCAGATCATGGACAGGTGTTAGACAGACTGTTGCGTTTTTTGGGTATTAGAGATGAGTTGCAACTCAGAAGATTGGATGAGAACGCTTATGACATAGTTGCTCTTAATGGAGAGAGGTTTAAGTTTGCCAATGGAAGAGATGCATTTATAGAGCAGATGGGAGGCTATTTCCCCGCTGAAAAGGACAATTTGGCCAAGTATTATAGTATTGTAAGCGGCATTGCAGAGGCATCGCAGTTCCATTCAAAGGAGTGCGTTGATACAGATATTGTTCTCAATACAGAGTATCAGTTAAGAAGCATAAATGATGTGCTGGATGATTTGATTGCAGATCCGCTACTTAGGGAGGTACTTGTGGGTTCGTTGCCACTGTACGCTGCTGTAAAGGATAAGACGTCCTTCTCTCTTCACGCCTTTATAATGGATTTCTACAATAAGAGCGCATTTAGAGTAGCAGGCGGAAGTGATATCATTGGAAAGTTATTAGCCGGTAAAATAGAGGGTTTTGGCGGAGTGGTACTTACAGAGAAGAGGGTTGTGAGGGTTGTATGTAACGATTCCAAAGCTGTTGGTGTAGAGACGGCAGACGGCAGTTTTTATGATGCGGATATTGTCATCTCTGCGGTCGACCCGCGTGTCTGTATGAAGCTTGTAGATTCCAAGATTATTAGACCGGCATATAAAAACAGGATAGGCTCTCTGCCCGGCACCGTTGGAGGTTTTACGGTTTATCTTATGTTTAAGGATGGGATGATGCCGTATATGAATAGCAATCTTTACGGCTATAAAGGCTCTCCGTGGGGCTGTGAGTCGTATAACGAAGATGACTGGCCCAAAGGCTATCTTTACATGCATTTTGCAAATGATACCTCTTTTGCAAGGGCCGGGGCAATTATATCCTATATGAATATAGAAGATTTAGCGAGGTGGAGCAACACTTTTAGCGGCAGGAGAGGGGATGATTATGAAAGATTCAAGCGTGACCACGCCCTTAAATTGATTGCAGAGGTTGAGAAGATATGCCCCGGGTTGAGTGCAGCCATAGATGGATTCTATACCTCAACTCCACTTACATACAGAGATTATAACAGCACCCCGGATGGTGCACTATATGGCATAGCAAAGGATATTACATTAGGCCCTGTCGGCAGGGTTTCATATAAGACAAAGATACCTAATCTGATTCTTGCCGGGCAGAGCATTAATTCACACGGAATACTTGGTGTATTGGTGGGTTCGATTGTTGCTTGCTCAGAGGTGCTTGGAAGTGATGTGGTTTTAAATGGGATAAGGAGAGCCAACAGATGAAAAATGTTGTAATTATAGGAGGAGGACTTGGCGGTCTGTTCACAGGTGCACTACTCTCCAAGAACGGGTATAAGGTAACTGTCTTGGAAAAGAACAGGATTATAGGTGGCGGCTTACAATGCTTTAGACGAAAAGGGGTTGAATTTGAAACGGGAATGCACATTCTTGGAGGCTTCCAAGATGGTGGTAATGTGGGTAAAATATGCCATTATCTTGGAATCCTTGACAAACTGTCCATTATGAATACAGATCCTGCTGTAATGGATATGATAACATCGCTGCCATCTAAAAGGGTTTATAATATTCCGCAGGGAAGAGAGCGCTTTACAGGGTATTTCTCTGCGCTCTTTCCAAATGAGGCTGCCGGTATAAAGAATTATGTCAATGATATTTATGCTCTTGCAGATGAGGTTGATCTGTTCTATCTTAGAGAGCAGAAAAGCTCTATTCTCTCTCTCAGTGAAAAGTTCCTTATGCCTGCAGACGAACTTATTGCAAGCCATATAGATAATAGTGAACTGAGAGATATTTTAGCCTATATGGCTCCTATGTATGCCGGTATAAAGGGGCATACCCCTGCTTATATCCACGCACTAATAAATGTGCTCTATATAGACGGTGCAAGTATGTTTGTTGGAGGTAGCCGGCAGCTTGCAGATCTGCTTGCCGGTGTTATAGAGAATGGTGGCGGGGAGGTTTTGAGTGGAAGTAAAGTGGGAAAAATATTGGTTGAGGAGAAAGCGGTCAAAGGGGTTGTAACGGAGGATGGTCGTGAATTTGCCGGGGCGGACTGGTATATTTCTGCCATCCATCCTGCGCTTATGGTTGATATGATAGAGGGAAAGGCTTTTACAAAATCTTACAGGACAAGACTTAAGGAGCTACCTAACAGCTATTCTACCTTTACGGTTTATGTAAAGTTCAAGGAAGAGAGTTTCCCTTTTATGAATCATCCGTCATATCTTAAGGATGATAATTCATCTATGTGGAATTTGCAGCAGTTTGATGATGCTTGGCCAAGAGGTTTTATGTATATAACCTCTCCGGTTAAGAATCAGGGACCTTATGCAGAGAAGATGACCATAAACTGCGTAATGGATTTTTCTGTAGTCGAGCGTTGGAAAGATACGGTTACCGGGCGCAGGGGGGCGGATTATGAAGGGTTTAAAGAGAGGTGCAAGGAGAGGGTGTTGGCAAAGATGGAGAGGCTGTACCCAAACTTTCGCAATATGATAGATTACTGTTTTACCTCCTCTCCACTCACAATACGGGATTACTACGGTTCTGTAAATGGCGCATTGTACGGATATTTAAAGGATTGTAATAATATTACCGCTTGTCAGGTGCCAATCTATACCAAAGTTTCCAACCTGCTTCTTACAGGGCAGAACAATAATCTGCACGGAATCTGCGGCGTTCCTCTTACGGCAATAGATACGGCAGAGGTAATTGTCGGGAAGAATATGATTGTTAAAGCGATAAATGAGAGTGTTATGCGTTAGGCATTGGCTTGGGAGATAAGGTTGTATTATACTATGATAGACAATAATATGGATATTGAATTTGAGTCTCCGGAAAGGATTAAAACTTTTCAGGATGGGCTGTTGCACAAGGCGTTGGTTTATTTGAACTCCAACTCTGCATACTACAGGCGGATGTTTGAGAGATATGAGATAGATATTACCAAGATACAGACTTTGGAGGATCTTGTAAAGATTCCGTTTACAGAGAAGAAGGATCTGCAGATTTTTAACGAGGATTTTCTCTGTGTGCCAAAGGAGAAGATTATAGATTACATAACAACATCCGGGACTTTGGGAGATCCTGTTACTTTTGGGTGTACGGAGAAAGACCTGCAGCGGTTGGCATACAACGAGAAGAAGTCTTTTGAGTGTGCAGGGTTGCATCCGGGTAATATACTGCAGCTGATGACTACCATGGACAAACGTTTTATGGCCGGTCTTGCCTATTTTCTTGGAATAAGGGAGATGGGCGCAAGTATAATAAGGGTTGGCAACGGAATTCCTGAGCTTCAGTGGGATACCATAAAGAGGATAAAGCCCGATACCATAATGTGCGTGCCATCTTTTATTCTTAAACTCATTCAGTATGCGGAGGAACATGGGATAGATTACAGAAACAGCAGTGTAAAAAGAATCATTGGAATAGGAGAGGGGCTTAGAGAGCAGGATTTCAGCCTTAATCTTTTGGGTCGCAGGATAAAGGAGAAGTGGGACGTGCAACTTTTTGCTACATACTCCTCTACAGAAATGGGTGCCACATTCTCTGAGTGCGAGTACGGTATGGGCGGTCATGTTCACCCCGAACTTATTATTGTAGAGATAATTGGCGAAGATGATATGCCGGTTGCAGATGGCGAGATAGGTGAGGTTGTGGTAACAACGTTGGGGGTTGAGGGGATGCCTCTACTGCGTTTCAGGACGGGAGATATGGCTGCAAAACGTGTTGAGCAGTGCAAGTGTGGGAGGAATTCCTACAGGCTTACTCCGCTGGTAGGACGAAAGAACAACATGATAAAGCTAAAAGGGACAACTCTTTATCCGCCTGCCGTAAATGATGTGTTGGATAACACAGATTATGTTGAAAACTATATAGTCTTTGTTGAGGATTCGGAGGCCGGAACAGATGAGGTGATTGTAAAGGTGGGTCTTAAAGGGAAGCCGGATTTTGATGCTGTAAAGGATCTTAAAGATCGTTTCCGCTCCAGGATAAGGGTGGCTCCTATTGTTGAGATTCTGCCTCCCGACGAAATCGCCAAGATGAATTTTCCTGTCAAAAGCAGAAAGCCTGTAAAGTTTGTGGATAACAGGAAACATTGCGTAAAATAGCGAGTATATAGGCGTTAGCTTTGGCTTTGGCTGCTTAAGTTTATTGTTTATAGTAAGTTTATTAGTTTATAGATTTAAAGATATTAGTTTTTAACTTTTAACTTTACCTCTGTTAACTTTAAAACTATCTATACACTATAAACTTTCAACTATAAACTAAATTAAGGCCAACGCCAACGCTAACTTGTATAATATTTAACCATTTGGTGCAAAAACGTCATTCGGTACTATGAGCTTTAATGATTTGCAAAAATGTGACAACACAAGGAGATGTGATAATATAGGAAGATTCGATGATATAAGGCCGTACTATAACAGCGAGATTCCTGCAGCAATGAAAAGAATTACAGAGAGCAGTTCATTTCCTGTTCTTGCCTCTTTTGTATACCCGGGCAGACCTTTAGAGGAACTTAAGCAGATGTTGCTTGGCTTTAGAACAATATCTGATTTCCAGTTGGAGGTGATGAAGTGTGTGAATGAGCAGGTAATAACCAGCAGCATTACAGAGTTTTCATACAACGGAATAGATAATCTTTCATTAGAAGGAAAATATCTGTTTGTCTCCAATCATAGAGATATAATGTTGGATTCCAGTCTGCTGCAATACATACTGTACAAAAACGGACATCAGACATCGGAGATCACCTTTGGCTCAAATCTAATGAGCTCGCCTCTTGTAATAGATGTTGGAAAATCTAACAAGATGTTCAGGGTGGAGCGCGGTGGCAACATGAAAGACTTTTACAAAAGTTCTATGCACCTTTCGGAATATATAAGATATGCCATAACAGAAAAGAACGAATCTGTCTGGATTGCGCAGCGGAACGGACGTACAAAGGATGGAAATGATGCAACGGACCAGGGGCTGATAAAGATGTTCTGTATGAGCAAGCCTAATGACAAAATTGAGGCTTTGGCGGAATTGAATATTGTGCCCGTTTCTGTTTCATACGAGTGGGAACCATGCGATATACTAAAGACATTGGAGCTGTACGAGTCTAAGTATATGAAATATATAAAGAAACCGGGGGAGGACCTTAACAGTATCCTTACAGGAATAACCCAGCAGAAAGGACGTGTGCATTTTGAGATCTGCAAGCCTTTGGAGAGGTCTGTTTTGAAGTCTATGGGGGATGGCGTTACCTGGAATGAATATAACAGAGCTGTTGCGAGATATATAGATGGTGAGATTATTTCTCATTATAGATTGTTCCCCAACAATTATATTGCTCATGACATAAGATATGGCAGCAGTGAGTACAGAAGTTGTTATTCAGTGGAGGAGAAGTGCCTGTTTGTTGAACGTATGAACACCCTTTTGGATTATGCAGACTGCGACACAGAGATGTTATACGATATCTTCCTGGGGATCTACTCCAACCCCGTAGATGCCAAAAGATAGATTGCATTGTAATCTATGGGCTAACAGGCAATAGAGGAACAGCCTGCAATCAATACCGATTTGCAACATATATCTTGTTTTGTTGTCCATCCCTTGAAATGGTTGACAAATTGGAGGTAGCCAAGCTAATTTTGTGTATTGTAACTACTGGATATTATCCCTAAGAACCAATGCATTAGGGAATTCTGGTTTGATTAGCTCCAGCGTACGTACAGCCTCAGACTTGTTCTTGAAATCCCCAACGGATACCGTAAAATATGGATTGCTGTATGAACGGTAAGCAGGAATGTCCGGGAACGATTCTGCAAACTGTTTGAGAACAGCTTCCGAAGCGTTTCTGGCAGACTGCCTGTTGTCAAAAAAGATCCTTATGCGATAACCATAGTTCTTCTTCTGTTTGTTCTGCTGAATATGGCACTCCATTGCCTCTTTCATCTTAGAACTTTGGTACACAGTTATCTCCCCCTTCCTATTGGGGAAATTGTATATTTGTGCGTTAGCTTTGCTTGAAACAGCAAATATCAAAGCTATTGTAAATAGTATTGTCGCGGTTCTCATCGTTAGGGGCTGTTATCTAATTTGCGCTCTTTTGCGCCTGTCTGCTTTTTATTATGTTTACTACCTGTTCTCCCGACACAGAAAATTTTAATTTTTTCTTCGTCCCCCCGGCCTTGAGCTGAGTTCTTATGTCTGCCATAAAATCCTGAGGATTAATATTCTTATAGGTTAGCCCCATAATAATGGCCTGCTTGGCATCGAGCAGCTTTACCTTGAACTTGCCGTAAACACGTCCCATGTAAAGTTGCTGTATGTTAATAGGTTCAACCAATTCAGCCTCGGCAAATTTCTTTCCCTTTCTATATACCATTGCGTAAAAATCGTTTGACGCAAATTTTTTGTTTACAGGATTCTCTACTGTAGCACCAACCGTAACCACATAGTCTGTAGGTGAATTGGCCTTTACATTCTCTATCTTAAACTCAGAGAACTTAGGTAATTTGTCGGGATTATTAAAATTAACGCAACTTGCAGCCACAAAAGCGATTAACGCAAGAAGCAGATATTTAAACTTACTCATTATATTTTGGTTTAAAACCACAAATTTATAAATTTCTTTATTCACAAACTATGCCTAAGGGTAATTTTAAAATTCTTGACTATCTTTGTGCAGCTTTGGAGGGGCGGGAAAAATGGAACAGAAAGTGGTGTTAAATATTTAGTAAGATGGATTTTAAGCAAGTTAAGCCTATTCTCGATACAACAAAACCGCAGATTTTTATTGAGACTTACGGTTGCCAGATGAATGTGTATGACAGCGAGGTGCTGCTGTCTCTGCTTCAGGATGCCGGATACTCTCTGTGCAATGAAATTGAGAATGCCGATGTAATATTTGTAAACACCTGCTCTATAAGGGATAACGCGGAGCAGAGGATAAACGGTAGATTAGATTATTTCCTACAGCTGAAGAAGAAACGTGCAAAATTGGCGGTAAAGATGCCGCTTACGGTTGGCATCCTTGGCTGTATGGCTGAGCGCCTTAAAGATAAGTTATTGGAACATCCTGCAGTTGATATAGTTGCAGGCCCTGATTCTTATAGGGAGATGCCAAAGCTGTTGGAAAATCTTAGAAGCGGGGACAAGCAGATTAATACACTTTTGCTTCCCGACGAGACTTACGCAGACATTACCCCTATACGTATGGACAAGAACGGAGTGTCTGCCTTTATCTCCATCATGAGGGGATGCAACAATATGTGCTCTTACTGTGTTGTACCATATACAAGAGGGAAAGAGAGGAGCAGGGACCCTCAGAGTATAATAAGGGAGGCAAAGGAGCTATATGTTAACGGATATAGGGAGGTGAGCCTTTTGGGACAGAATGTAGACTCATACCATTGGGCAGACCCGGACAATCCAACCCATACCACAAATTTTGCGCAATTGTTGGAGGAGGTTGCCCTTATAAGCCCAAAGCTAAGGGTTAGGTTCTCAACCTCGCACCCAAAAGATATGAGCAACGGGGTACTTTACACAATGGCAATGTACCCTAATATCTGCAACCATATCCACCTTCCCGTGCAATCCGGGAGCGATGTAATGCTTGCTAAGATGAACAGGAAGTACACAAGGGAGTGGTATATGGAGAGAATATCCAAGATTAGGGAGATACTGCCCGATTGTGCAATTAGCACAGATATTATTGCGGGCTTTTGCGGCGAGACGGAGCAGGATCACAAAGATACTCTCTCTCTCATGGAGGAGGTAGGGTACGACTATGCCTATATGTTCCAATATTCTGAGAGACCAAACACCAAGGCTGCAAGGCATTTTAAGGATGATATTTCTCTTGAGGTAAAGACAAGGAGACTAAATGAGATAATTGAGTTACAGGGGAGATTGTCCTTGGCTGCAAACCAGAAATGTTTGGGAAAAAAGTATGAGGTGCTTATAGAGGGGACATCAAAGAGGTCTTCCGAGCAACTTAACGGCAGGACTCCGCAAAACAAGATGGTTGTCTTTGACGGTAAGGGGCATAAGGTTGGAGACTATGTTACGGTAAAGATTAACGGATGTACGTCTGCTACTCTTCTTGGAGAGATAGTAGAATAGATTTATACCGGCTTAGCATAACAAAAATGTATTTAAAATATTAAAATTATGACAAAGATGAAGACCGTTTACCTCGGCGGATTAAGAAACGAGGTTGAGCATCTGCAGAGCGGTACAAAAATAGTTACGGATGCTCCGCTTGACAATCATGGAAAGGGTGAATCATTCTCACCCACAGATCTTTTTGCATCCTCTTTAGGTTGCTGTATGCTTACTATAATGGGTATCTCAGCAGAGAGCTATGGTTTTAACATAGATGGAACGACCATAGAGACGGAGAAGATTATGGGTACCAATCCTCGCAGGGTTGTTGAACTTAAATTAGATATACACTTTCCCAAAGGCTCAAACTACACAGACCAGCAAAAGCGTCTTATAGAGGCTGCTGCTCGTACATGCCCTGTTGCTAACAGTTTGAACCCCGAAATTAAGAAGACCATAACTTTCAATTATTAAAAATAATAATTAGGGAGGTGTACTCCTTACAACTTGGTAAAAGGTGCTGAAAATGCCTTTTTGCCAAGTTTGTTTTAAGTATTTTTTGGTTTTATAAAAAATAATCTTACCTTTGCAATCCCAACGCGGCCATGCCCAGATGGCGGAATTGGTAGACGCGCTGGTCTCAAACACCAGTGAAGCAATTCGTGCCGGTTCGACCCCGGCTCTGGGTACAAAAGAAAGCTGAATGATTTACTTTTAATCGTTCAGCTTATTTTTTTATAGAAGCACTTCCAAATTGTTGTTTCAAATTATTCCTTATGTTTTATGGTAATAGTTTTGCTTGTTTGTCTGCGAAACTAAATATAAGTTTCTCTGTATATCCAAACAATTTGTTTCCGATATATTCAATTTTCTTTAGGAGTAAATCAATGTTTATCTTATCTGTTAGAATAAGTGGGTCGAAACGCCAAATCACATGACCAACACCAAGTTGTTTTGCCAAAAGCTTAAAGGTTTCAATACGTTCATCAAGCGGTGGAACACCAAGTTCCAAACGCTCATTTTCATAATCATTGAGTGTGTACTGTATATAGCATCCAATATTGTGCTCTTTCAGTTCATGCAGGTGCTCTAAAAGAGGACGTGGGTTTTTCGACCAAAAGATTATAAATCGGGTGTTTTCATAAGAAACATAACCACGTACTCCATTAAAAGGATTAGTCCATGCAGAATAACCTTTTTTTAGACGATAAAAAAACCAATCTGCATAGAACGCAGGTATATCTGTACTACGACTTGCTGATACGATTTCAGGAAGTTGCATTTCAACATCTTCTCCGTTTTCACGTTTTCTGATAGCTTTTTTCCATGTCGCCATATTTAAATATAATCTTTTGCCTTTGTTGATATAAAACGTTTTATTTCTTCCTCGCTTGGAAGTGCAATCATGTATTTCTGCACGAAGATATTCGGGTCTAATCCGGCTGTGGCATATTTTACCAATGTATCGCCCTTTTCGGTACAAAGCAAGATGCCGATAGGTGGATTATCATCCGGCTGCATCACTTCCGCTTTGAAATAGTTCAGATACATATTGAGTTGTGAAGCGTATTCATGGCGGAACTTGTCTATCTTCAATTCCACAATGACATGACATTTCAAGATGCGGTGATAGAATACAAGGTCGGTAAAGAAGTAATCTTCATCAATCAAGATCCGTTTTTGTCGGGCTTCAAAGCAGAATCCATGTCCCATTTCCAATAGGAAATGTTGTAAGTTGTCAAGAATGGATTGTTCCAAGTCGTTTTCTGTTACTAAGGCACGGTCATTTAATCCTAAGAACTCTAAAGTTACAGGGGTGTTGATAACATCTTGAGGTTGCAATAGGGTCGCTTGTTGCTGGACTAAAGCGGAAAGAGCGTCCTTGTTTTTGGATAGTCCGCTACGTTCATAGTATAAAGACGCTATTTGCCGTTCCAGTTCTCTTGCAGACCAACAGCCACGTATTGCTTCCATTTCATAGAAAGCACGCTTTATAGGATTTTCGATTTTAGATATGAATTTTAAGTGAGAATATGGTAGCTTATTGAACAACCTTTCAGCAGAAATACTCCATTTATTATGCTGTAATTCTGATGTTTGTAATTCGGCACACACTGAGTGCCGAATTGGTTCTGTGAATTCGGCGGACAGTGTGTGCCGAATTTCATTTCCCGACATAATATAGTGTAATACTTGTTCTTTCAGTTGTGGATAAACAAGGTACAACCGTCTAAAATCACGGAATCTACGTTCATTCAGTCCTTTTGTATTCAACCGCTGTTCCAATTTCTTCAAAAGCTGTTCTCCGTATGCGGCACGGTCTTCTCCGTTCTGTTCAAACTCTACGATATAGCAACCCATAAGCCAGTTACGGGAAGTAAGGGCGAGGTTTACAGCGTGTGCGGCTTGTGCCTGCAACGTGTTCTGTATCGTGCTGATATGTTTTACTAATGATTCAAAGTCCATAGTTACAAAGATAAGTCTTTTGTGGTTAAACCTTGTCTTTTATCCTTTTGGATCTTATATTGGTCTTGCGCATCCACCAGCGGTTTTTCATGCGCATTGCCCACAATTTGAGCGGAGCTGTGTGGCGCTCAATCTTTTCGGGGTAGATATCCTTTATGTTAATGAGTATGCCTGTCTCCTCAACCCCTCCGAATCCAGGATTTATGGATGTCCCAAATACCCTCATCGATGGTGAAAGGTTCATATATGAGTTGATTAGAGGCGGAATGTGCTCGCCGTAATTCTTTATCTCATGCTGCAGAATCTTATACCCCTCCTTGTACGGCTTATCGCGGAAAAACTCCGCAATCTCCGGATTATCCTTGTCACAGTCCAAAGGCGTGATAGGAGTTACAAGATTGTCATTATCATGAAAATAATGGCTCATGAAATTTAACAGGATATCCCTTGCCCTCCCATTATATGAGGTGTACATTGTCACCTTACCAAAGAAATACTCGCAATCCGTATACTTTAAAACAAGCGCACCAAGTCCATCCCAAAGATTGTCTAACGAATAGAGACTCTTCCTGCGGATATTGGTACTCTGATAATTGGGTTGCACAAAGGAACGCCCAAGTTCTATTGTTACAGGCATATACTCCTTTACAAACTTGTCCGAAAACTTGAACAGCTCCTCAGTTGCAAGTTTGTGAATATCCAGATCCTTGCAGCTAATATATCTATACCCGCCAACAATCTCCAAATCCTTTGGATCCCAGACTATCAGCTGTAGGTATGGAGAAGCCGGGTCTATATCAAATTCGTCTATGTCAAGCTCTTTGCCGGTACCCCCACCGGCCATCCTAAACGAAATCTCTCTCAAACGTCCTATCTCGCGCATCACATTAGGCGAATCGTGCGCGGTAACCTCAAAAAGATAGTTTCCACCTCTTCTTGTCTCTCTAATGAACTTGTCTGCAGTAAGTTCCTTTATAAGGAGCTCTCTTGGTACGGGGTTGATTATTGGCTGCATCATTTTAGTGAGTATGATTTTTCTCTTATAAGTTGGTTCCACATTCTAATGTTGGGGGTCTGCCTTATCTCCTCTATGTCAATAGGCTTCCCGACAAACAACCCAAAGGTACGGTTTTTTTGTCTGAACATCTCGTCGGGAAGATAAATCATCTCAATATTGAACTTTATCCCCAACGCTTTCCTTATGTTGGCAAGCCTGTAGAAGAAATTGGAGTTCTGCCCTGTAAAGTGCATGGGCACTATGCTCCTGTTGTATTTAAGAGCCTGTTTTATGTAGCCTCCTTTCCATTCAAGATCTGTAATGGAGCCGTTTATCTTTCTGGAACAGAGACCTGCCGGAAAATATAATATCTGATTTGACGACATGTATGCATCCTCTATTCTTCTTGCATACTCCTTGCTCATTGTGCCATGTTTCACCGTATTCACAGGGATGAAAATATCCTCTAACGGTTTTATATTCATAAGCAGGTCATTAACAACAAACATCACCTTTTTGTTATATAATCTACTTATCTCATTGATTATGATTATGCCGTCTAATCCCCCCAAAGGGTGGTTGCATACAAAAATATATTTTTGAGAGGGGAGCAGTGCAGATCTGTCTTCAAATGTTACATTGCAGCTTACATTAAATTCATGCAACAGCTTTTCTGCAAAGTCAACACCGGTGTAGCCTGCATATTTCTCAAGGAGCGCATTAAGCTCATCTTGGTGAACAGTGCGCTTGAGGTAATTGATGGCAAACTTTGGCGTAAATTTTGACAAGGTCCGGCTTTTTGATGCAAGAACTTTGTCTATGTCTATTTTTAATGGTGTCTGATTTTTGCTCATAAATTATTATTAATAAGCATATTGCTTACATAGATATTGTCTGTTGTGTAGTGCTTCTAAAGAGCTTGGCTTTGGCAGAACCCGCATCTATCCTGTAGTTGCAAGAGCTTTTGTTAGCGCGAAGTTAAAAAAAATTATACCTTTGTAATATGTTAAAGCAGGGATTACAACAAAAATTACAGCAAAAGCTGTCACCTCAGCAGATTCAGACAATCAAATTGCTGGAGCTTACTACATTGGAACTTGAGCAGAAGATAAAAAAGGTATTGGAGGAGAATCCTGTAATAGATGAGAATACAGAGTCGGAGGAGCAGGAGGAGGAACCAAAGAATGTTTCGTTGAGCGAATATGGTGCAGATGACCCTACTCCATCCTATAAACTCTATGTAAACAATCAAGGGAAGGATCTAAAGCCTCAGTACAACACCTTTTCTGTTAAAGAGAGCTTCCAACAAAGTTTGGTAGCTCAGTTGGGCTATAGAAATCTGGATGAACGCACACGGAAGATAGCTGTGTTTATGATTGGCAGTTTAGATGATGACGGCTATCTGCGCAGAGACTTAGAATCCCTTTCGGACGATATTGCCTTTAGACTTAACATAGAGACAACCCCTGAGGAGTTGGAGAAGATCCTTAAGATGATTCAGGAGTTTGAGCCTGTGGGGGTTGGTGCCAGAGATCTTAGGGAGTGTCTTCTGTTGCAGATAGAATCAAAAACAAAGACAAAAGCTGTTGAAACAGCCTGTAAAATCCTTAAAGATTACTTTACAGAGTTTACAAAGAAACATTATCAGAAGATAACATCTAAACTGAATATCTCGCAGGAGGAGCTGAAAAGTGCAATAGATGAGATTGTAAAACTTAACCCACGCCCCGGCGGACAGATAGATGATTCATATACCGAGCAAGCTCAGCAGATTGTTCCAGATTTCCTTTTGGAAGAGAAAGACGGTGAGATGGTCATGAGTATGCCTAAATATAATATTCCGGAGCTAAAAGTTAACAAACGTTATGCAGAACTGTTAATGAAGTCTGCTCAACAAGACAGGGCCGGGAGGGAGGCTGCATCGTTTGTGAAACAGAAGTTAGACTCCGCCAAATGGTTTATTGAGGCACTTAAACAGCGGCAGCACACATTGGAAAGCACAATGAAAGCCATCTTGGAGTTTCAGAAAGATTTCTTTGCAGAGGGTGATGAGACAAAACTAAAACCAATGGTTCTTAAGAATATAGCGGAGAAGACCGGTTTGGATATCTCAACAATATCCCGTGTTGTAAACTGCAAATATATTCAGACCCCTTTTGGGATCTATCCTCTAAAATATTTCTTTTCAGAGGGTCTTGTGGCAGATAATGGCGAAGAGGTCTCAACAAGGGAGATAAAGAAGATACTTCAGGATTGCGTGGCAGCGGAAAACAAATCAAAACCCCTTACAGATGAGGAGCTTGTGGCAGAGCTTAAAAAGAAGGGCTATATTGTTGCCCGCAGAACTGTCGCCAAATACCGCGAGCAGTTGAATATCCCTATAGCCCGTTTAAGAAAGGAGATATAACAAAACCTTTTAATATTATATGAAGAAACTATTAGTTATGATGTTGCTGGTTCTTGTTGGAGCAGTAACATGGAGTTGTAAGTACAACGACGATGATATTTGGAATGCCGTAGAAGATCTTAATAGTAAGGTTGAGGCCATGGATAAGGCTGTAAAACAGGCTAATACAGATTTAATATCACTTAGAAGCATTGTTGAGGCGTTGCAGAAGGATATAACAATCAAATCTGTGATTGAAGGGGAGAATGATTATACAGTTACATTCTCAGATGGAAAGACTATAACAATAGCAAATGGTAAAGGTGGGAATGTACCAAAAATCTCCGTTATTAAGGGGGATGATGGTTTATATTATTGGGCTATAGATGGGAAGATACTTGAGTCCGATGGTGTTAAGATTAGAGCTCAAGGAACAGATGGTATTACTCCTCAACTTAGGATAAATGAAACAACTAAGGAGTGGGAGATCTCTTTAGATGGAGAGACTTGGACCTCTATGGGTGTAAAGGCAGACGGAAAAGAGGGAGATTCTATCTTTAAATCTGTTAAAGATGGTGAGAATGATGTTGTTTTTGAGCTTAGGGATGGTAGCAAGATAGTACTTCCTAAGGGGGCATCTTCTGTATTCCGTTTTGTAATGAAGGAGGATTGTGCATATGAGCTGTTTGGTTTTGGACAAAAGAAGGAGATTCCGCTTAGCGTTGTAAACATAGCTGCAGCAGACTATATGAATGTACCTTTAGGATGGGATGTTGAGTTTGATTTGGAGAAGAAAGTGGCTAAAGTTACAGCACCTCTATACAGTGGTACTAACTATACAGAGGGTATTATCTCATTGATTGGTATTGATAATCAGAGAGAGACTATTATAGCATCTGCAAAGGTCTGTGCGGTTAATTTTCTAGAACCTAAAGGTGCGTATGTTCTTAACGAAGGTAATTTCTCTACAGAGAACGGCTCTCTTATATTTATTATGTCTACAGGTAAAGTTATAGACAGAGTTTATTACAGAGCAAATGGTACTGAATTGGGCCATACAACTCAGGATCTGTTCTCTTCTGAAGGGAAAATATATATTATATCGCAAAATGGTAATAAAATGGACGGAGATGGAACTCTTGTAGTTGCAGATCTTAAAACTATGGAAAAAGTTGCAGCATACAATGAAGAGTTGTCTGCGCTTTCAATGCCTACTCATATAGCTGTTATTGGAAATATTGCGTATATTAGAGATAATAACGGTATTCACTGTTTCAATATGGAAACAAAGGCCCTATCTCTTGTAGAGGGGACCAAAGGCGCCTCAATGAACCGTATGGCAGTAATTGGCAACAAGGTATTTGCTGCAGCAGGTAAAAAAGTTATGGTTATTGAAAACGGTGCGTTGGTAAAGAGTATAGAACTTGCCGGTACAGTATCCGGTATAGTAAAATCGTCAGACAAGAATATCTGGGTTTCATGCACTACCTCACCTGCCCGAATCTTAAAATTGAATGCTGCAGATTATTCTATGGTTTCTCATGAGCTTCCCGACGAATACAAATTGGGAGCCGGCTGGGGGTCTACACCGGCTATAACAGCAAAGGATAATTTAATCTATTTCTGTAATGCAGGAAACATGATAAACAGACATAATTTTGAGACGGATAAGACAGTAGCACTTACAGATGTTAAAAAACATATTGCCAATTTTGGAATGCTTTATAATAATCCGGCCGTTCATCCTGTAACCGGTGAGGTATACTATACCTCTATAAAAGGGTATGGAATGGACTACCTTGTAAATGATATTGCTATGTTTGATTTTAGCGATTCGTCTCCGTTTATGGTAGAAGATTTCCAAAATTATACTAGATTCCCGGCAGGTGTGTTCTTTATACTCGATTATTATGATTTCTAAATAAATACTTTAGAGATATAATTGAAAACCAGATAAAAAGTGCAGGACTTAAAAAGCGGGCGCAATGCAGTAACTGCCTTTTTATTTGGTTTTTTATGCTTTCCAGAAGATTCTCTTTTTAGATAACAGACTCACACACCAGATAGTAAAGAAAACTATTGTTGCCGCTCTAACTATGCCCCATCCTGTCATGCCTGGCGGATATGCCATTTTGTACAGATATATGAATCCTGTAAGTTTCATAAGCGGCATTATAAATGAATCAAATGCTATATAGCTCATGAGTGGATTCTTTCCTGCTCCTGTAAAGCTTTTTACAAATAGTGAATTTGGCATAAATTTACAGATATAATCGCAGAACATGAGCAAAAAGATGCTCAAAGAGCATGTAACAAGGCAGTACTGTATAGTACATGGAACTTTTTTAAGGCCCCCATCTATAGGTTCTAATATCAATCCTGCAACAAGCAAGTAGGCTGCAGTGGCAAACAATGTTTTATATAGTGCAAAATATCTTTTTATAAATTGCCACAGAATCATTAGAAAAACAGTACTTACAATTAGATTTATCCAGTACCAACGCATATATGTGGCAAAGATAACCCAAACAACAAGTGTAAGAATTGTAGGGAAGAAAAGGTGCATCTTTTTGCTTGTAAGTTCTTTGCATATATTCTCTCCTGCAGCGAACCTCTTTTGCAGAGTGTCACCTATGAACGTAGCAGGCAGGAGCAACAGTAAAAAATAGATATACTCTGTGTTGAACCACCAGCGTATGTTTGGGTTTGCGTATGTTATTGCAGGGATCTTCTCATACATAGTAACTATGGTAATGGCCAATATTATTCCAAAAACGAGCGCGCGGTTTCTGTATGAATCTCTTGTAAAGTACCAGATTAAGGCTCCAAAAAGGTATAGGAAGGCCAATAAAAAGATTATTATGCCACGCCTCTGTACATTTATTGTTTCGTTAAAGCAGTAGTGCCCTATTGCTATAATGCTTAGACAGAGCGCTATACCCAATATTCGCATGCTGCAAACAAACCGTTTGGATCTCCCTTTGAATACCATGTAGAGCGGAAAAAGTGCAAGGAATCCGGCCATTGTAAGCGCAGATGTGAGATATGTGTTATATGCTGTGCCATCCTGGGTGGTGTTGGTACTGTAGTTTAAGAAAACGTAGAGATATGAGAACATCCATAGCATTACAAACCTTTCAAAAACCTCAGTGATATATCCTCTTGCAGTTATTCCGCCTGCAATCTTGGCTCTCCCTGCCATTGGGATGGAGGCACCCATGCAGAATATGAATATGGGAAATACCATATCCACCCAACTAAGCCCGGCGATCGTCATATCAAGCTCGTGCGTTGGTGGAGGATTCTGTATATGATACATCCATGCGGGGAGTACCCCGTATGGAATTATTGCGCAGAATACCATTCCAAAGATGGTAATACCGCGCAATAAATCTAATGATAAGTATCTCGTAACTTTATCCAATACAGCCGTTATTTGAAACTCTTTATAATCTCCTCTGCCTTGGCAACCTTTTCCTTTAGTAACTCATCTGTTTTAGCCTCTGCAATGAATCTTAAATAAGGTTCTGTATTAGAAGGTCTTATATTAAACCACCAATCTGGAAATTCAACTCTGTAACCGTCAAAATCCATAAATGCGGTAGACTTCTCTGCACTCATAAAGTAGTCCTTTACAGCCTCCATTGCCTCCTGCTTGCTCTCTAATTTAAAGTTTATCTCCCCCGAGTTCTTATATCTCTCTATCTCTGCAATGGCTTGAGAGAACTTTATCCCTTTGGCTTTCAGCTCAGATACTATGTCTAAAACAATCAGTGAAGCCATTACTCCGCTGTCTGAATAGAAGAACTCTTTAAAGTAGTAGTGTCCTGCAAGCTCCCCTCCATACAAACCGTCTATCTCTCTAAGTTTTCTTGCTGCAAATGCACGCCCAACCTTCCAGGTGTACATATTAGCTCCATACCTCTCCTTGAGATACTCTCCAACAGCTTTGGAACTTCTTATATCCTGAAGGACAGTGCCCTCCATCTTCCTTTTTCCAAACCAGTAATTTCCAAGAAGAGCAATAATCAAATCCGGAGAGATGAATCTGCTATTCTCGTCTACGAACATTACACGGTCTGCATCTCCGTCGTAGATAACGCCAATATCGCATCCCTCCTTACGCACAAGCTCCTTAAGAGCCTCCACGTTCTTTGGAATAAGCGGATTGGCTTCATGATTTGGAAAAGTTCCGTCTAGTTCAGAAAAGATATAATGAAGATTGTTGCCTGTTCCAAGAATATCCTTTATGAACAGACCGGCCATTCCGTTGGAAATGTCAACTCCTATGGAGAGGGTGGAGTAGTCTTCTTTATATTGCAACTGAAATTTTATATACTCTTTAATAATGTCTAATTTTTCAACTGTCCCCTTTTGTGTGGCCGGAACGATAGGCTCGTTATTCTCTATCCAGCTTTGAATCTGTCCGAGACCGTTGTCCAAACCAACCGGAAGTGCATTGGTTGTTGAAACCTTCATTCCATTGTACTCACGCGGGTTGTGAGATGCCGTAATCTGCACAGACGCTTTGAATCCGTACTTTGCGGTTGCCCAGTACACCATAGGGGTTGTGGCCAAACCAAGGTCTGCTACATTGGCACCTGCATCTGTAATGCCCTTTATCAGATACTCTCTAATCTCCGGCGATGATTCTCTTACATCCCTGCCAACCAATACTTTATCTGTTTTTAACAACTTAGGGATAAAATATCCTACCTTATAGGCTGTCTCTTTGTTGAAATCCTTATTGTAAACACCTCTTATATCGTATGCGTGAAATGCGCCCATATTATTTCCTCCTCTCTTTTACAATGTTTTCGCTGTTAATATTATCTCTTTGGTTTTCTAACAATTTTGTAATTCGTTCTAACCTTGCCGTTAGCTATGTTGTTAAGTTTACCTGCTATAAGCTTCTTCCTAATCTGGCTTACTTTGTCGGTGAACAGAATTCCTTTAAGATGATCCATCTCATGCTGGACAATTCTGCACCCGAAATTGTTGAATTCCCTCTCTACCTCCTCAAAGTTCTCATCTATGTAACGCACCTTAATTTTGGCCGGTCTTATCACATCTGCGTGGATATCCGGAACACTAAGGCAGCCCTCCGAATACTCTGCCGTCTCATTGCTCTCCTCAACAACCTCGGGATTAATCATCGCAAACCTGAATCCTTTGAGGTCCGGCATATCCTCCTGCAGCGGAGAACCGTCTATTACAAGCAATTGAATGGATTTCCCAATCTGAGGGGCAGCCAAACCAACACCATCTGAATTTTCCATTGTTTCAAACATGTTGGGAATAAGCTCTTTAAGCTCAGCTTGTAACTTCTCGTCCTTGTAATCCAACTTGGCAGCTTGCTCTCTAAGGACCTCGCTACCGTATACATATATAGGTAATATCATCTTTAAACTTACTTTGAAACGCGTAAAGATACTATTTTTTTTGTAAATTGCATCCCGACAAATAATAGATGATTTATGAAAGGGTTACTGTTTTTACAAGACAACATCAGGGCTGAATACAAACTTAGAAAAGCTTTACATTCCGATTTAGGAAAGATATGGGAGATAATGCTTCAGGCAAAGGAGATGATGCGCAGGGAGGGACGCTGCCAATGGACAGAGGAATATCCGCTACCTGTTAATATTGAACATGATATAGATAAAGGATACGGATATATCCTTTACAGGGATAGAGAATCTTTTAAAGAGGATGTAATGGCGTACGGAGCTGTTATTTTTGACGGAGACCCCAATTATGCAGTAATCAGGGGAGAATGGCTTTCCAAGGATAACTATGTTGTCCTTCACAGACTTGCAGTGTCTAATAAATATAAAAACATGGGTGTTGCAACACTCTTTATGCAACGTGTAGAGGAACTTGCCAGAAAAGATGGTGTTCCGGCGTTTAGAGTTGATACCAATTTTGACAATGTGGCAATGAGGCGTGTATTCTTAAAACAGAAATTTATTCAGTGTGGGGAGGTTACTGTTGGAGACGGTACTCCGCGTATTGCTTATGAAAAATTGTTATAAATTTTTCTGAATGTCCCTCTCTTACAAGGCAACTTTCTCTTCAAAGTTGCCTTCTGTCTATAGAGTTCCACACTTTAAGTTTTCTACATATCGGTTAATCCTCATCATCTCTTTTGGAATATTTATAGACTGCGGACAGTGCGGTATACATTCTCCGCAATTTATACAGTGATCCGCCTGCCTGAGCTTTGGAACAGAGCGATCATATCCTATAAGGAATGCCCTTCTTGCCTCTCTGTAGTTTTCATCCTGCCCACTTTTAGATATATTTCCCTCATTTACACATTTGTTGTAGTGTGTTAGAATACTTGGAATATCCAAACCGTAAGGGCATGGCATACAGTATTTACAATCATTACATGGAATAGTAGGGTACTGCATCATAAGGTCTGCTGTGTCGTACAGGTATTGCATCTCCTCGTCGTTAAGCGGTTTGAGTGGACAGAATGTACGTAGGTTATCCTCAAGATGCTCCATATAGGTCATTCCGCTCAAAACAGTAAGAACATGTTCGTGAGTGCCGTTAAACCTGAATGCCCACGATGCAACGCTCCTTTCCGGTTCTCGTGATTTGAGTCTCTCCATTACGCTGTCTGTAACCTTTGAGAGACGTCCCCCCAAAAGTGGCTCCATAATGACAACCGGAATATTTCTCTTTACAAGTTCACCGTAAAGATATTCCGCATTTGTGTTTCTTGGGTTTATCTCTTTTGCGTGCTTCCAGTCCAAATAGTTCATCTGAATCTGTACAAAGTCCCATTTGTATTCATCGTGCTTTGAGAGCAGATAATCGAATACTTTGATATCTCCATGGTAAGAGAATCCAAGATTACGTATACGTCCGGCTTCGCGCTCCTTAAGCAAAAAGTCTAAAATTCCGTTGTTTACATATCTCTGCTCATACTCCTCCATACCACCGCCCATTCCAACACCGTGTAGAAGCATATAGTCTATATAATCTACCTGAAGCTCCTTGAATGACTTGTAGTATATATTTAGCGATGCCTCTCTTGACCATGTTGCAGGGGTAAAGTTGGAAAGTTTGGTTGCTATAAAGAACTTGTCCCTTAGGTGTCGTTTAAGGGCAATGCCTGTAGCCTCCTCAGACTTTCCTTTGCAGTAAGCCGGAGATGTGTCTATGTAGTTTACACCATGTTCAAGTGCGGTGTCAATGAGACGGTTAACCATCTCCTGATCTATAACCTCGTCTGTGGTGCCATCCTCTTTCTCAATCTTTTTGGTAGGCCATCTCATACACCCGTATCCAAGGAGAGATACCTTTTCTCCTGTCTTTGGATTTATGCGGTATGTCATCTGGTCCTTTGGAATCTCTCCCTGAGCAGTTATGCTCTCGCCGTTTGCAGGGTTTTTGTCTGACCCGCATCCCGACAAAACAACTGCAGAAGCTGCCGCTCCAACTCCAACCTTCTTTAGAAAGTTGCGGCGATTGTTGTCTATATTATTTGTATTCATTGTATTCCATATATTTATTTATACTTGCTTTAGCTTTGGCCTTGGCTTTAGCTATAGTACTGAATTATGCTTTTGCACTAAATAAATTTAAAAATTAATTGCAAATTTGATTGTCCCTTATGCTGAGGTGCCGCGTTTATTGTGGGCTACCAAAGTAACAATACATGATTTATGGAAAAAATAGCCAAAGCTAACGCTAATGCCAAAGCTGTCATTTTTAGCTAATTAATTTTGTGAACCTCGTGCCCCTCCACATATATAGCACTAAACGGTCTCGCCGGACAGAGATTCTCGCAAGCTCCGCAACCTATGCAGCGCTCTTCGTTCACAACAGGAATCCTAAGCTCTTTGTTGTCGGGACTCAAAGCCACCATCTTTATAGCCCCTACAGGGCAGTGTCTTGCGCAGTTTCCGCATTTGACACCGTCTGTAACAGGGATACAGTTCTTTTTAATCCATACGGTATGGCCTATCTGGGTTGACGATTTATCCTCCTTTGCAATCTTTTTAATGGCGCCTGTAGGGCAAACCTCGGAACATTTTGTACACTCGGGCCTGCAATAGCCACGTTCGTAAGAGGATTCGGGCTGCATCATGGATGTAAGATCTGTAGATGGCCTAAGTACATTGTTGGGACACACAGAAACGCATAGCTGGCAACCTGTGCAGTGCTGTCTGAAATGTTTGAGACTTCCGGCTCCGGGAGGTACTATAGGTGTGGTCCTTTTAGGAACTTTCTTGTCTAATATTACAGCTAAACCGCCGTCTACCTTTGTCTCCTGAGCTTTGGCCGCTGCAGCGCCAATGAGTACTCCGGCTCCTGTAAGAAAAGTCCTGCGTGAATTGTCTGTGCTGTTTTGAGTTGCTTTTGGCGATATCGCCTCTGCCTTTGCGGCTCTGTCTCTTTTCATTGTATAGCTTATTGCCCCCTGTTTGCAGTTTTCAATACAGTTGAAACAGGTAACACATCTTGAATAATCTATCTTTTCATTTTTGGAGTCTATACATGATGCCTTGCATTTCTTTGCACATAGTCCGCAGGCTTTGCATTTCTCACGATTAATTACGGGACGGAACAGCGAGAATTTAGAGAGAAAACCTAATACTGTTCCAACCGGGCATACGGTGTTGCAGTAGGTCCTGCCGTTCTTCCATGAGAGTACTGCTATTATAATAAAGGTAACAGTTGCAATGATAAAGGTTGGCAGGCTCTTTAGCCATATCTCCTTTTCGTAAAATGCGTAGCTGTCTGCACGTTCTGCAAAGTATGCCAATATGTTGTTGCCCCAAGCGTAAACAGGTGCAAACAGGTTACTCGCAATTCTTCCGTAAGAGCTGTAAGGGGCAAGCAGTGCGGCAACAGAGCCTATTCCGGCAACTAATGCTACTAAAAACAGTACAAGGAAACCGTATCTCAGCCATTTTAACTGCGGAGAGTATGTGAAACGCAGCTTTTTGCCCTTTCTCTTTCCGCTTATCCAAGATATAATGTCCTGCATAATGCCCAATGGGCATATAACAGAGCAGTATACCCTTCCAAATAGCAGTGTTAGAGTAATTAAAGACAGTACAACACCAACATTAATGGCGAGTACTGCCGGTAGGAACTGTATCTTGGCCATCCATCCAAACCACAGATGGATTGTTCCGGTAAAATCCAGAAATAGCAGGGTCACAATAAGGAATGACAGAGCTGCTATTGTTACTCTGATTTTCTTAAGCATAGGTTTTGCTTTTTGTTGTTGTTTTATTAATGGTTGCTTATTTTGGCTCACCTACAAGCCTCCCGTAGTGGGGGCTTTGTCGGGAAGACAAAAGTACAAAACAAATAGGAAGATTGGGATATAGAGGGCTAAACATCTTACGGGTTGAATTAACTTTTTTACATAATTTGTTTATTTTGTATCTTTGCGGTGCTTGAGCGATATTTTAAGTAACATGAAAAGATTCCTTTAGATGATACAGGTTGTTTTTTGAAGGTTACTAAATGGGCGTTTTTGATAGACTTTTTATGAGAAGAAGGTTGGATACAAAGATGGAGTTTATAGTTATTAAGAGGCCGCTCCCTATAGAGTTGCACCTTATTATGTGGCTTGAGCTGTTAGGAATGACTGCATATATTGTTGTTAACGCAATGTGGTCTGTTTCAAAAGGTTATTATGGGCCATTCAGCTATCTGCAGTTGGCACTCTATTCTCTGTTTTTCCTCTTTATGGGACTATATGGCATTGAGGCTTTTTACAATAGAAGAACTTATTCGGTGGTTTCTGCTGTAATGTTTAATGTGATGCTCATAATGGATACAGCCCTGGGGTATATGACCGGATACGACCACTGTGTTGGAATATGGCATATTATTGTGGCATTACTATGTATTGCCGTGCTAATCTCTTCACCAAGGATAAAAAACGTATTTCCTGTAAAGGATTGGAGTGCAGGGGTATTTGGCGCTGTCATTTTTGGAGGGTACTGTCTAACCTTTTTACTTGTGATAGTCTTTCTTCTATAATATATCTTTTGGACGGTCTAGGTATGTCTGCAGGATAATAGCTGCCGAAACCTTATCTACAGCCCCTTTCTCTCTCCGGTCCATCTTTTTTACGCCGCTGTCTATGAGTGAGCGCATTGCCAATTGCGATGTAAAACGTTCATCCTCTAATATGACCGGAATTTGCGGAAATGCTTTATGTAGTTGTCGTAGAAACAGATCTACATCGTGAGCAGCTTCGGACGGTTTATTGTTCAGATTCATGGGATAACCAACCACAAAAGCCTTCACTTTATTGTTTTGAATATATTTATTAAGATATTCCACTATCTTTGCAGCAGGAACAGTGTCCAAGGCAGAAGCAAATATGCCAAGAGGGTCGCTTACTGCAACTCCAACGCGTTTTCTGCCGTAATCTATACCTATAAGCCTTTCCATGGTGCAAAGGTAGTTTTTATTTAAAAATATATGGCAAAACTTAATAACGACAAAAAGAGCAAATTGTCCAATAAATATAGATTTTCTATATCAAATGATACTACTCACGAAGAGTTGTTTGTGTTTAGATCCAATGGAAAACTCTTTCTTTTGACTATTGTGCTTGCAGTTATCTTCCTTATAGTTTCCGTAACTCTTCTCATCTCCTTTACCTCGTTAAGGGAGTTTATACCGGGCTACCCTTCTGCCCAGACAAGACGGGAGTTAGTGCAGAACGCCCTCAAATTAGAGGCTCTCCAGAACGAGCTTAATACATGGAGCCTGCAGCTGATAAACATTCAGCGTATTTCACAGGGCCTGCCACCTGTGAATATAGACAGCCTTATGAATGTCGCCAAGGTCTCTGCAGATTCATTGGGAACGCTTGATGAAGCTCCGGGCCTTTTGCATGAGGCTGATTCGCTGCTAAGACTTCAAGTAATAAAAGATGAACAGCTCTCTTCTGTAACGGGCCGGGGAAAGATAGAGCAGATAGAAGGACTTCACTTCTTTACACCTGTAAGAGGTATAGTCACGGAACCATTCAATGCCGGAATAGGACATCCTTATGTAGATATTGCTGCAGAAAAGAACAGTGTGGTATCATCTGTGTTAGATGGTACTGTGGTTAGTGCAGGATGGACAGATGAATCTGGCTATACTATCCAGATTCAGCACGACAACAACCTTATCTCTGTTTATAAGCATAATGAAAAATTGCTCAAGAAGACAGGTGACAAGGTATCGGCAGGCACACCTGTAGCTTTGGTTGGCAGTACGGGAAAGGTATCAACAGGCACTCATCTTCATTTTGAATTATGGCATAAAGGTGAACCTATAGATCCTGCACAATATATAAAGTTTTAGCACAAAGAAGTTTTAGCATAAAGACCAAAATGAGAAAAAGAAATTTAGCTATTCTCGGTTCAACCGGTTCTATAGGAACACAGACATTGGATGTTGTATCGCAGCACAGAGACCTGTTTGATATAGATCTGCTCACGGCAAATAATAATGCAGAACTTCTTATTAAGCAGGCCATTGAGTTTGAGCCTAACAATGTGGTCATCTGCAATAAAAATAAATATAACATTGTGGCAGAAGCCCTAAAGGAGAGCGATGTAAAGGTGTTTGCAGGTATTGAATCTGTAAATGAGCTAGTAAAAAGCTCCTCTGTAGATATGGTGGTTGCCGCAATGGTGGGCTTTAGTGGATTGGAACCAACCATAAATGCTATAAAGGCGTCAAAGATCATTGCTCTTGCAAACAAGGAAACATTAGTCGCAGCAGGAGAGATAATAGTAAATCTTGTAAAGGAGAATAACAGTGTACTCCTGCCGGTAGATTCAGAACACTCTGCAATATTCCAGTGTCTGCAGGGGGAGAATGCAGAGATAGAGAAGATATTACTCACAGCCTCCGGGGGGCCTTTTAGGTTTACCCCTGCTAATGAACTTTGTAAGGTTACAAAACAGCAGGCTCTGTCTCATCCGAACTGGAATATGGGGGCCAAGGTAACCATAGACTCAGCCACAATGATGAATAAGGGGCTTGAGATGATAGAGGCCTCTTGGCTTTTCGACCTGCCTGCTAATAAAATTGAGATAGTTGTACATCCTCAGAGTATAATACACTCAATGGTTCAGTTTACAGATGGGTCGCTAAAAGCGCAACTTGGAGCTCCGGATATGAGAGTCCCTATTCAATTTGCGCTGTCCTACCCCACAAGGCTCTCGCTTAATACTAAGCGGATAAGTTTTCCTCAATTGCAGGATCTTACATTCTTTGCTCCGGATATAGATCGTTTCCCTCTTATTAAAACAGCATACAATGCCCATGCGGCCGGTGGAAATGCCGCGTGTATAATGAATGCTGCAAACGAGGTGGCGGTAAAGGAGTTTATAAACGATAGAATCACATTTACACAGATTGCGGTTTTGGTTGACAAAACAATAGATAAAATGGTAAAAAAACATTTTATAAGCAGCCCATCTGTAGAAGAGATTTTTGAAACAGACAAAGAGACCAAAATAATAGCAAAAGAGCTTGTTTCTGCCCTTTAACACCCGTTTAAAATTCTTGCAAATTGTTCTTGCAAGAATTTTTTGTAAAGATTGTTTTGTATGTTTTTGTAAATTAATATGTTAAACTTGTGTTTCAATTCCTGTGTGAAAGAAATTGGAACGGTTGTTTTTTCTGTGATAGATTACTAATTGATAACTTTGCATCTGAAATTTTAAGATTATGGTAGTATTGATAAAATTATTGCAGGTTGTTCTTGCACTTAGTATACTTGTCCTTGTTCATGAGTTAGGGCATTTTCTCTTTGCCCGCCTCTTTAAAATAAGGGTAGACAAGTTTTATCTCTTCTTTAATCCATGGTTCTCCCTTTTTAAGTTTAAACCCAAGAACAGCGATACCGAATATGGTATAGGTTGGCTTCCTCTTGGCGGATATTGCAAGATAGCGGGAATGATAGATGAATCTATGGATAAGGAGGCCCTCAAGAAGGAACCGCAACCGTGGGAATATAGAGCACACCCTGCATGGCAACGCCTTTTTGTAATTGCAGGCGGTGTATTGTTTAATTTTATCCTTGCTATAATTATATATGCAGGAATAATGTATACGTGGGGTGACGAATACATAAAAAACTCGGATGTAAAGACCGGAATATATGTAAACAGACTTGCAGAGGAGGTTGGATTTAGAAACGGTGACATTATCCTCGATTTTGACGGACTTGTCCCCAATAGTTTTGATGAACTTCAGATAGATCTTGTACGGAGCCGGGCGGAGCATGCCAAAGTCCTCAGAAACGGAGATACTATTGTGGTAAATATAGATCCGGTATACTTCCCTGCAATGCTAAAGACCCCCGGAATGTTTGAATACGGCATACCGTTCCAGGTAGCATCTGTTCCTGATTCCTCAATCAATGCAACAGCCGGTTTGTTGCAAGGGGACAGAATATTGGCTTTGAACGGCCAAAAAGCTGAGATACTTATGGAGGTGAAAGACAAGTTGCAAAATTTTAAAGGCGATTCTGTTGTGGCTACTGTTGCCCGAGGCGAAGAGTTGCTGTTTGTACCTTTGCAGGTTGATACGGCCGGAATGCTGCAGATAGCCATAAACGGTAACTTAAAGGATTTTTACCATATAACAAAATCCTCATACTCTTTATTTCAGTCTATACCAGCCGGATTCAATAAAGCTGTTACAACGGTAAGTAATTACTGGAAAGAGCTTAAACTTATAGCAAGTCCTAAGACAGAGGCATACAAATCTGTGGGGAGCTTCATATCTATAGGTAAGATTTTTCCCGACAGATGGAACTGGAGGGCTTTCTGGAACATTACAGCATTCCTTTCAATTATGCTGGCAGTCCTTAATATCCTTCCTATTCCGGCTTTGGATGGCGGACATATAATGTTTACACTTTATGAGATTATCACCAGACGAAAGCCGAGTGACAAGTTTGTTGAATATGCTCAGATGGTGGGTATGATATTTCTGTTCGGTCTTATGATTTTAGCTTTTGGAAATGATATTTTCAGATTATTCAGTTAATTAAATACATACAGTTATGAAGAGGTTTTTAAATATATTGCTTATACTCCTTACAGCTGTTTTTGCTATCTCTTGCAAAGATTTTGGAGGTAAATTGGCCAAAAAAAGTGTAACAGGCAAGGCCGGAGAGGTAATAGTTGTTATGGATAAGGGTCTTTGGATAGGTGAACCCGGCGCCGAACTGCGCAAGGTGTTGGCATCGGATTATCCTGCATTACCACAGAAAGAGCCTGCATACAACCTTGTTCAGATTCCTGTAAATGCTTTTTCAACGCTGTTTCAAACACATAGGAATATTATAATTCTGCAGATAGACCCAAATGAATATCCTGAGCCGAAGATTGTAACAAAGGAGGATATATGGGCTGCTCCTCAGACAGTGATAAATATATCGGCTCCAAGTAAGGAGGCTGCCGCACAATATATTGCAGAGAAAAAGAATCTCCTGTTCAATACATTGGGCCAGGCCGAACGCAACAGAATTATAAGAAACTCAAAAAAATATGAGGAAAGGCCGTTAAGAGATCTGGTAGCCGCAGAGTTTGGCGGTTCCCCATATTTTCCTACAGGCTATTCGCTTAAGAAGAAGACCAATGATTTTATCTGGATATCATACGAGACAACATATACCAACCAGGGAATCTTTATCTTTAGAATTCCATATACCGGCGCTAATTCGCTTACATTAGAGCCGTTCATAGCGGCATGCGATGAGGTTCTTAAGAATAATGTGCCCGGTATGTTTGAGAACAGCTATATGACCACATCTAAAGAGTTTGAGCCTGAGCTTACCTGGATGAGGTATAAGGGTGATGATTTTGCCGAGATACGAGGCTTGTGGGAGGTTGAAAACGATTTTATGGGTGGCCCTTTCGTAGATCATGCCTTTTACTCTAAAGACGGCAAGTCTATAATTGTAGTTGAGGGTTTTGTATATGCTCCAAGATATCCTAAACGAAACTACTTAAGACAAGTTGAGTCTATAATTTATTCGTGGGAATGGGCTGAGAACTTTAATAAATAAAGTTTTTTGGTAGTTTAATTTTTTTTTCTACCTTTGCAGTCCCAAACGGGTATGGTCTGTTCGTCTAAAGGCTAGGACTCAAGATTTTCATTCTTGCAATAGGGGTTCGATTCCCCTACAGACTACGAAAAATAATAAAAAAATAAATAAAATGGCAAATCACGCATCGGCAGATAAGCGTAATCGTCAGAACGAGAAACGCAGATTGCATAACAGGTATTATGCAAAGACTACGCGTAATGCAATCAAGGCACTACGCAATACTACAGACAAGGCAGCTGCGGAAGCTCTACTTCCAAAAGTATATGCAATGTTGGACAAATTGGCTAAAACCAATATCATCCACTCAAACAAAGCAGCTAACCTTAAGAGTGGCCTTACTGTTTATGTAAATAAGCTTTCATAAATCAAGTAAGCACACACACAAAATTTTGTCATAATAGATTATAAAGCCCTGTTCCCTTTTGGGAGAGGGCTTTGTTTTTTTAATAGTACCGAATGATGCTTTTGCATCAAATGAATATAAAATAATCAGACTATAAACAATAAACTATACACTGTAAACTTAGTTATATATAAATAGAATATAGCCAAAGCTAACGCTAATGCCAACGCTAAAGCCAAAGCTTAGTAAAAGGTTAAATATTGCAGGAGATGAAGGGATTAACGATTTTGGAGTGGAAGGATGAGGACAGGCCACGGGAAAAGTTTATTAATTGCGGCGCAGGAGCTTTAACAGATGCAGAGCTTTTGGCCATTTTGTTGGGCTCAGGAAACAGAAATGAGAATGTAGTTGACTTGGCGAGGAGAATACTCGCAGAGGCAGACAATTCTCTTTCTGTCTTAAGAAGGTACTCAATTGTTGAATTACAGAAATTTAAAGGGATAGGTAGGAGTAAGGCATTGACAATACTCGCTCTGTTTGAGCTGTTCAGGAGAATTGAATGTGAAAAAACACCTGTACGCACTGTTATCTACTCCTCCAAAGAGGCCGCAGATGCAATACAACCTATTCTACGAGACAAATGCCATGAGGAGTGTTGGGTACTCTACCTTAATGTGGGGAACAAACTTATAGCAAAAGAGTGTATTACACAGGGTGGAATATCGTCAACCGTGATAGATATGAGACTTATAATAAAGAGGGCCTTTGAAAAATTGGCAACGGCAATTATCCTTGTGCATAATCATCCATCTGGCAATGTAAATCCCAGTTCACATGATTCAATACAGACAAACAGACTTAAGGAGGCTGTAAAGTGTTGCGATATAAAACTTTTGGACCATATTATCGTGGCCGGAGATGATTATTTTAGCTTTGCAGATGAAGGGCTTATCTAGTCAGCGTTAGCGTTGGCTTTGGCCTTAATTTAGTTGAAAGTGTATAGTTTATAGTGTATAGAGAAAAGCGTTAGCATTGGCGTTAGCATTTTTTAAGAGTGAAGAAAAATATTTTTAAACAAATTTGCATAATCGTTAAATAATTCATACATTTACAAGCGACACAGTTTGAAATGATTACTCATTTCAGCGCCCTGCTTCACAGGTATATAAGATATACAGTTTCAAAGAGCAGACTGCAAACGGTACAAGGAGTGTACTGTGAGCCGAAGCGGTGGATAGCCGTAATATTAACCTAAAACACAGCAGCAATGAAAACAGTCTTTAAATCGTTGCGTAGCATAATACTCCTTATTATGCTCATGGTTTTTGTCACATATACACTCAAAGCCCAATCTCATTTCAATACCAACGGAGAGCTTCAGCGTCCGTCAACCGATTCATGGAACATGATCAAATATGGCGAGGTAGGTGCCAACCTCTACACAGGCACCGTACAACTCAACATTCCGTTTTACGAGTACAAGGACAACGACTTTACCATTCCAGTGAACTTCCGTTACAGCAGCAACGGCTACCAGCCCAACCTAAAAGCAGGCGTGATGGGCCCAGGCTGGACATTGGATGCTGGAGGTGTCATAGCAGCAGAGATAAACGGTCTGCCCGATGATAAAGGGATGGAGAATGTAAAAAGTTACTTTGAACTGTGCAAACGCTCAAACGGACTGCCTGAGGCCTCACAACTGTGGCGACCCGTTCTCACTTACCGCAGCGTCATTACCATAGGGTGTTACCCCACCGCACTCATTTACTGCACAGGTGGCAAGCCAAACACAAGTGCTCCCAACTACGAAGCAGCCCCGGATTTCTTCCATTTCAATTTCCTCGGATACAGCGGTACATTTCACTTTGGTCTTAACAAGCAGATCTATATCTATAATACCAATACTCCCGACAAAAACTTTAAAATATCATTCAATGACTTGTGGTACAGATATTTTCTTATAGAGACACCCGACGGCTACAAGTACAAGTTTTCTGCGAACGACAGAGTAGAGGAATACACCTCCGAATCTGGAGACTTAAAGAGAAGAATATCATGGCTTCTTACACAAATAACCGCTCCTAACGGCAGAACAGTAAAGTTTAAATACAGCTCTATGTTCAACTATCTGTGCGAACCGGCCTCATACGACCTTAACGGAAAATTCTATGACTTTGTCATGGATAACTCCGGCAACCCAACTCCACCAATGGAGACCGGCCAACAACGGGAACACCACATTATAGCAAAAGAGACAGAGAACCAATATATCTCATCCATAGAGATATCAAACGGGCCCACAATCAACTTCAGCTACAAAGAACTAAACTACAATAATAGAGACGAGATAGGAGAAGGAATAGACACAACAGCTATTGCTCACGGAAGAACGGACATAAGACTTAAGGGAATAACTGTTTTAAGTCCCAACAAAAATGTTTTAAAACTATGCAATATAGACTACATGAACGACAATGCCGGCAAACGGATAAACTGCCTTAAAAGCATAGACATATCAGGTGAAGGGAAATATAGTATGGAGTACCATAATTGGGCCAACAGCAGCAAGCTATTCCCAGGGCACGGGACACTCAGTGTAGACCACTGGGGCTACTACAACGGAAAAAACAACAATAACTCCACTGCCATACCATTCCTTAAGATAGTTTCAACCACGGGCAATGAAAAGGTTATACGTAATTATCGGGAAGAGGATTCTCAATACGCCATTAATGGTATGCTTAAAAAGATCATCTACCCAACGGGCGGCTACTCTGTATTGGAATATGAACCGCACAGCTACAGCAAAGCTTTTGTAAGGAACTACATGAACCAGTTCAGCGGAGGATTCATAGACAGTACAGGCACAGCAGGCGGTTTGCGAATAAAGGAGATAAAGAACTATACAGCAGGCAACATCCTCGCAAATAGCAAACGTTACGAATACACAAAAAACGGTATAAGTACAGGCAATCTGCTGCATATTCCAAGATACCATATCAACTACTCTGCAAATACTTCCGGAGGTTTAGAGGAGAGAAACATAGATTACTATTCATCTGCAATAACAAGCTACGGTTCACCGCATATTGAGTATTCAAGTGTTACGGAATACAACAATGACGGTAGCCGCACTGAATATGCATTTACCAACAGTCTCACATCAGACAAGTATGAAGACTATGCCCTGGCCTCCGGTGTAACAGCTGAATCAACGCTGCTTAATGGAGACTGGACAATATCCAACTCTTCAATAGAATCAATCACAACCCCTGTCACCTCCCGTCAGGCAGAACGCGGACGATTGTTGGAAAGAAAAGTTTTCAAAAGCCTCTCTGCGCAATCACCTGATATGAGCGAAAGTTACAGTTACGATACCGGCAGGAGATTGGCAAAGGATAACGTACCAGTATATCTTATACGAAAGATGGGATTCACAGAGGTCTATGTGGACAACTACAGGCTCACAAATAAGAGCACGACGGAAAAGAGGAACGGTGTTAGTGTGACAAATGGGGAGAAAATCTCATACAATGCCCAAGGGCAGATTACCCGGCAGGCAAGCCACCTTGGCAGCGGCGACAGCCTCATCACGAAAACTGTATATGTGTATGATCTGACCGGCAGCGAAAGAGGGCAGGTAGGTCAGACAATGTTAGACAGCAACGTTGTATCGCTACCATTCAGAGAGGAGCAGTACATAAAACGCAAAGGTAGCAGTACAGAGACACTCACGGGAGGCAGACGCTACACATACTTCTGCCCGGTTGAAAGCAACCTGAGAATCATAAGGCCGAGCAAGGAGGAGGTCTATGATGCAACTACAGGCACATGGAAGACAGAGAAACTCTACACAAAATATGACAAGCTCGGCAATCTGCTTGAGATGAAAGACAACAACGGTACACCAACAGCTTATCTGTGGGGATATAACGGTCTGTACCCTGTGGCTAAGGTTACAGGAAGTACATTAGCTGAAGTCTCAACGACCATAAACCTCAGTAATATAGAGTCCAACCCTATTACAGGTTCTATATCGTTCTACGAGAATAAGTTGAGAACACTATCCGGCACCGGTAAAGATGTTACAACATATGATTATCTTCCGTTTGTGGGATTGTCAAAGATAAATACCCCGGATGGGAAGGTAATAAACTACATCTATAACACATCCGGCAAGCTGAAAAGGATAGAAGATAATGAAGGCAAGAGTGTGGAGGGAGGTTATTATTCTCCCGACAATAAGTTGTGGATGGAGGTTTCCGTTCCCTAATGTTAAGTAGTTTATAGCGTTGGCTATCAAAATTAATTTAGCTAAAGCCAAAGCTGATTATGTAAACAAAATAACCTATAAGGAAAATATTATGAGAACTAATACAATGCAACATAGATATAGCAGAGGCTGTAGCTGCCGTGGCAGAGACAACAGCCATCTATCAA
>ENA-OOYV01000046-OOYV01000046.1-human-gut-metagenome-genome-assembly--contig:-NODE-46-length-91645-cov-9.304815_pt1 | contig 91645 bp, 84 predicted proteins | sample MGYA00241704_ERZ501380 | MGnify/ENA primary metagenome ERZ501380 (study PRJEB25962, sample SAMEA2042984) | human gut metagenome | biome: human gut; feature: human-associated habitat; material: faeces...
TTTCTCATGAGTTGCTGCCCATGGATTCAGAATCGTGGAAACAGCAAGAAAGTATAACAATGGTAAGGTCAGATTTGCAAAAAATGGTGGTAATTATGGCAATTAAGTATGCAGATACAATTATTAATGAAATTAAGGAAAGAGGATCGATTATTACTTCTGAGACAAGCGTAAATGGAGAAGAATTTGAAAAATGGATCTATGGGGAAGAGATGGCAAATGTTGCACCGGTTTTACTTCCGGCAATGAACATTAATGAATATTTCAGAAAAAAATATGAAAAAAATGGACAATAGGATTTGTCTTAATATGAAGGGTTGTAAATCCGCTACAGAATGTTTACATTGTGTAGCGGATTTTGCAATACAGGGGGGAGTTGACATGGAGAAAACGAAAAATTTATGTATCTACACCAACAAAGATGATACACAGGCACATTTCAAGAATCAGGAGCACATCATTCCGGCATGTATCGGTGGGATGAAGAAGCTTCCGAAGGGGTATGTCTCGGATGAAGTGAACACATTATTTTCGGGATTGGAATTGAAACTGGCAAGAAATTCGCCGATTACGCTTGTGCGTATGTTTGTCGGGCCGGGAAAACGTGGAAGCCATAATCCGAAGCGAAGGGGCGGAGCCAGCAAGATCGTATCGGTGATGCAGTCCGATGAAACCGGTGAGTACAGCCTTGGGTATATGCGTGTGGGAGTTCCGATTACCATTGATCAGATTCATATGGTATATTTGGAAGGTGGAAAGCGTCAGATCTCATTTTGTTTTGATACGGAAACTGTGGATGAGGATCATTTTCAAGAACGTGTCGCAGAGTGGATACACGAATTGACGGAATTTGATGGTCAGGCAACGATACTTCAGAAGAAGGAAATGCCGGAAAATGAGGTTATATTGGGCAAAGAAAGCGGCCGGTGGTATCTGGCTGCGTCTACAGACAAAGAAGCATTAAAAGAGGAATCGATGAAGGAACTACGATTGTTAGGCGCCGCGAATGAGAAGGGACTGTTGAATGCGTCGAATGCAGATGCGCAGGTAAATGAATCCTTTGGTATAGTGGACTTGCAAATGCCTCATAAAGGAAGAAACCATGTTACGTCCGATATACGGCAGGAAATCGATTTATATGCATATTATCGCGTGGTTGCAAAGATCGCCTTCAACTGTCTTGCGGAAGTCAGAGGCTGGGAATATGTCATGCAACAGAAATTTGATCCTGTTCGGGAAGCAATCCTTACCGGAAAAGACATTGAACAGATGGTAATGATGCAGGGAAAGGAAAATTCACATGCGGATGTATTAAATAAATTGGAACATGCGAAAGGCTTTGGAGTGTGGAGGCATATGATATGCATCACATGGGTTCCGAATGGGCTGGTAGCGGAAGTAATGCTGTATGGAGAAACAAATTCCATGGTTGTAGTGTTGTCGAGGGAAGATGGTCACGATTTTGGTGAAATGGACGGATATGTATGTGACTGGGAGAATCGGAGAGAGATGCGGTTCCTTGATTATCTTGGGGAGATAACACGCGAAGATTGCGAACCGTATGAGTGGGATGAAGTGGAAGAATAACCAATGCAATGTGAAAAAAGCAGGGGGAATCGGCGATAATTGACAAAACTAGTCGAAAAATGGAAAGAATGTGGATATATCTGTGTACATATGATATAATGATTTAGTTTAAGATAGAACTTAAAGATAGAAAAGAGGAAATACATTGTTTGACTTCACGAAGCAACGAGAAGTATTTGAAAATAAAGTATGGCTCAGTTCACCGACAATGCATGGATCGGAACTTACATACATAAAAGAAGCTTACGAAACCAACTGGATGTCAACGGTTGGTGCGAACATCAACGAAGTAGAGAGGCTTGCCTGTGACAAAGTAGGATGCAAATATGCAGTGGCTTTATCTGCTGGTACAGCGGCGCTTCATATGACAGTGAAGCTGGCAGGGATGGATGCGTATGGCATGCCGGAGGTGGGACACGGTGCATTAGCAGGAAAGAAAGTGTTTTGCTCGGACATGACATTTGATGCAACAGTCAATCCGGTTGTTTATGAAGGTGGAGTTCCGGTATTTATCGATACGGAGTACGATACCTGGAATATGGATCCGGTAGCTTTAGAGAAAGCGTTTACGATGTATCCGGATGTAAAAGTGGTTGTTACAGCGCATTTGTATGGTACACCGGGAAAAGTCGATGAAATCAGGAAAGTGTGTGATGCGCATGGTGCAATACTGATCGAAGATGCGGCGGAATCGCTTGGTGCAACTTATAAAGGCAAACAGACCGGTCAGTTTGGAACGTATAATGCCATCTCGTTTAACGGAAATAAGATTATAACCGGTTCCGCAGGAGGAATGCTTCTTACAGATGATGAAGAAGCAGCCAAGAAAGTGCGGAAATGGTCCACGCAGTCCAGAGAGGATGCACCGTGGTATCAGCATGAGGAATTGGGGTACAATTATCGCATGAGCAATGTGATCGCGGGTGTTGTAAGAGGTCAGTTCCCTTATCTGGAAGAACATATTGCACAGAAGAAAGCAATCTACGAGCGATACAAGAAGGGATTGCAAGGACTTCCGGTACATATGAACCCTTATGATGAGATGAACAGTGAATCGAATTTCTGGCTCAGTTGTATGATCATTGAGCCGGATGCAATGTGTAGGCAGATGCGTGGTGAACAGGAAGTGCTTTATATCGGAGAGACGGGAAAGAGTTGTCCGACCGAAATTCTGGATGCAATCGCAAGTATCAATGCGGAAGGACGTCCAATCTGGAAACCGATGCACATGCAGCCGATTTATCGTATGAATGCATTTGTAACAAGAGAGGGAAACGGAAGAGCGAAAACCAATGCGTACATTAGTGGGGGATCGCTAGGAAAAGACGGAAAGCCGCTTGATGTGGGAATGGATATCTTCCATCGTGGATTGTGTCTGCCGAGTGACAATAAAATGACGGCGGAGCAGCAGGAACGAATTATAGAAGTAATTAAAGAATGTTTTGCATAGGTAGGAGTTTACGATGCAACATAAACAGGGATTTTATGAAAAATATGTAAAACGACTGATAGACATTGTGTGTTCACTGGTTGTCTTGGTATTATTTTGGTGGCTTTATATCATCTTGGCAGTATTAGTTCGTTTCAAGCTTGGATCGCCGATTTTATTTAAACAGCAGAGACCAGGGAAAAATGAAAAAATTTTCAATATGTATAAATTTCGGACTATGACGGATGCAAGGGATGATAATGGAGAATTGTTGCCGGATGAAGTTCGATTAACAAGGTTTGGAAAAGCACTCAGGGCAACCTCTTTGGATGAATTGCCGGAGATTTTTAATATCCTGAAAGGCGATAGCGGTATAATAGGAACAACCAAGAAAAACCTTGATTTTACAGGGGGTTCGCTGGCTTAGTCGAATTTTGTTATGATAATTTTTCTTTGTGTTGTGTCGATTGAGCGGGGGAACAAATATAAAAGAATGGTTTCTTGGATGCTTATTTTGACCCATACTATAAGCTGAAAAATTATGATAAGGATGTTTGACCTAGCCTGCGAATGATCTTTTTAATAAGAACATTCACAGGCTAGTCGTTGTGTTAAAGAACTTACCTAATAAAAACAAATAATTATGAGGAGTGTGTTGAAAATGGGAAGAAAATTATTAATTGTAGCCTCTAAAAGATAGGGAGATTATGTGAAAGAGATAGCAGAGTCAATGGGTTGCTTTGAAGAAATCTCCTTTGTAGATAATGACAGAGAAGGTGCTATTGGAAAACTGGAACAAGTAGAAACTTTTTATCCAGAATATAACTGTGCGATAGCTGCATGTGATGATGGAACAGAAAGACTTGAATGGAATAAGAAATTAGAAACACTTTATAATATTCCGGTTTTATTCCATATGGATTCTACAATTTCTCCATCAGCTAATTTAATGTCTGGTTGCATCGTTGAGCCGAGAACAGTTGTTGGTTGTGGAAACACTATTGGTCAGGCAACAGTTATAGGTGCTAATACAGTAGTGGAGCCATATAGCTTTATTGGAGATAGCTGTACATTAAAATCTGGAACGATTGTGAAATCAACAAGCGTACTTGAAATGGGAACTAAAACAGAACAGGGAACTGTTTGTTCTGGATATGGGACAGCCAGTAAAGATTATGGATCTGGCAGAGAATATGATTCGTTTATCAGGCGTTCAGGGAATTGAAATTATTGAAACGGGATTAAGACCAGGAGAGAAACTGTATGAGGAGCTGTTAGTTAAGACAGAGGAATTGGATAAAACAGACAACAGCATGATTTTCATCGAAAGAGATACTGCACTGAGTAAGGATGAAATCTATAAAAAGATTGAGGTACTTAGAGATGCATGTGATACAGGCGATGATCTGATTGCAAAAGAAGCTCTCCGAAGTGTTGTTCCAACATTTAAAAGACCGGAAGATGTAAATAAAGAGATTGCTTAATTATAAGCTAATACGTTCTAAAAAAGATTGGGCGAAAAGAGGTAGAATTTCATGTTTAAAGAAAATAATAAATTTGAGAAATTTGAATCTAAAGTATGGCTTGCAAGCCCGTGTATGCATGGACCGGAAATGACATATGTTAAGGATGCATATGATACCAATTGGATGAGTACAGTTGGTGCAAATATAAATGAAGTAGAGAAAATAGCAGCAGAGAAAGCAGGCGTGAAATATGCGGTTGCTCTGTCCTGCTGTACAGCAGCACTTCATCTGTGCGTGAAGCTGGCAGGAGAGAAATTATATGGCAAGCCTGCTATCAGCCACGGAGCTGTGGAGGGTAAGAGAGTATTCTGCAGTGATATGACATTCGATGCCACACTAAACCCTGTCGTATACGAGGGTGGCATCCCTATATTCATAGATACAGACCCGGATTCCTGGAATATGGATCCAGTGGCACTGGAAAAGGCATTTGAGCTGTATCCGGATGTGAAGCTTGTCGTATGTGCAGAGCTGTACGGCTTCTCAGGAAACATACATAGAATCAAAGAGATATGTGAGGAGCATGGAGCTCTTCTGATAGAGGATGCGGCTGAAGCCATGGGAGCTACATGGGAAGGAAAGCAGTGCGGCTCATATGGTGATTACAGCGCCATCAGCTATAACGGAAATAAGATTATCACAGGAAGTTCAGGCGGCTGTCTGCTGACAAACAGTTTAGAGGATGCCAATCAGGCACGTAAATGGAGCACACAGGCCAGAGAAAATGCAGCATGGTATCAGCACGAAGAGGTGGGCTACAACTACAGGATGTCAAACGTGATAGCGGGAGTCATCCGTGGACAGTATGAATATCTGGAAGAGCATATTGCAAGAAAAAAAGCTATATATGACAGATATAAGGAAGGACTTAAGGATTTACCGATACAGATGAATCCGGTGCTTGATGGTTGTGTGCCTAATTACTGGCTGTCAGCAATGACAATTGATGCAGACTATATGTGCAGACAGGTGAGAAGCGAGGACACAGCGCTTTATATAGCAGAAAAAGGAAAAACATGTCCTACTGAGATTCTGGAAGCGATAAGCAGCATAAATGCAGAGGGCAGACCTATCTGGAAACCGATGCATATGCAGCCAATGTACAGGATGCACGAGTGCATAGGAAGAAATGGCTCCATGAGGGCAAAGACCAATGCGTATATTGCAGGAGAGACTGCAGATGTTGGAGCAGATATATTTGAAAGAGGACTGTGCCTGCCGAGTGATATCAATATGACGGCGGAGCAGCAGGATAGGATTATTGAAGTGATAAAGAGATGCTTTGAATAGAGGGTAAGTATGTACGCTAAATATTTTAAAAGGATTATAGATTTTATACTGAGTCTTATAGCACTGATAGTTCTGTCTCCGGTGCTTGTTGTACTGATGATACTTGGTGCCGTGTTCATGAGAGGCAATCCTTTCTTTACACAGCCAAGACCAGGAAAGAATGAAAAGATATTTAAGCTTATTAAGTTTAGAACTATGGACAACAGGAAGGATGCAGATGGAAATCTACTGCCGGATGAGGTGAGACTGAATGGATATGGAAAGTTTCTTAGGAGTACCTCACTGGATGAATTACCTGAACTGGCAAATATTGTAAAGGGTGATATGAGCATAATTGGCCCAAGACCATTGTTGGTAAGATACCTTGATTATTATACAGAGGAAGAAAGAAAGAGACATAACGTAAGACCAGGGTTGTCGGGATATGCTCAAGTACATGGTAGAAATAATGTCAATTGGGGCGAGAGAATGAAAATGGATATATATTATGCGGAACATATATCTTTTGGCATGGATGTGAAAATATTAATTGACACGATACTGATTGTACTAAAAAGAGAAGGCACTAGTGTCGAAGGCATGATGGATTTTGATGATTTTAGAAAAAAGCAGTGGGAAGAAAGGAAAGGGAAAGCCGGTGAAATTTAAAACGCCATATTATATGATTCATGAACAAGAATTGGATGAAAATTTTAAGAAGTTAAAAGATGCGTTAGAAAAGCACTGGAATAATTATATCATTGGGTATTCCTATAAGACGAATGCACTTCCGTGGGTGATTAAACATTTTGATTTATTAGGGTGTTATGCAGAAACAGTGTCAGAAGATGAATATAATCTGGCAAAGTTTATAGGTGTAGGAAAAAATCGTATTATTTATAACGGTCCGGTTAAAACAAAAGATAGCTTTGTGGAAGCACTTCAAAATGGATGTATTGTGAATATAGATTCCCAAAGAGAAGTGGAATGGCTTGAAGATATTGAAATTGAAAATAGACAAATTGGAATTCGAATTAACTTTGACATAGAAAAAATGTGTCCCGGACAATCACAATGTCCAGAAGATGGAGGACGATTTGGATTTTGTTATGAAAATGGAGAGCTTTCAAAAACAATAAAAAAACTTCAAGAGAAAAGAGCAAAAATATCAGGTATTCATTTACATACAAGTTCTAAATCAAGAGGACTTGATATTTATCGGGCAATCGCAGAAATTGCTTGTAAAGTACAGAAAGAGTTTGAACTTGATTTAGATTATGTAGATGTTGGAGGTGGATTTTTTGGAGGAATGCCTACGAAACCTCAATTCGATGAGTATATCGCTTTAATGGAGAATATTTTATCTACCTGCTTTGATAAGAACAAAACGAAATTGATAGTTGAGCCTGGTATGGCAGTGATAGGTGCACCAATATCGTATGTAACTAGTGTTATTGACGTAAAAGATACAGAATTTAATAGATTTGTTGTTACAGATGGCACCAGAACAAGTATTGATCCATTGATGACAAAGAACTCGTATTTTCATTCTTTCGATATTAAAAGTCAGAGAGAAACACATCCTAAGCAGGTTATTTGCGGATATACCTGTATGGAACATGATCGATTATTTGAGGAAAAAAATGGACCTACCCTTCAATGCGGAGATCAAATAATTTATGACAAGGTAGGAGCATATACAATGTGCTTGACACCATTGTTTATTAAATATTTTCCGGATGTATATGTAGAATCGAATGGAAATGTAAAAAAGATAAGAAGTGCGTGGACTCCAAATGAGTATGTTCAACGTTCAGAATTAGAATAAAGATGGAATTATGAATGTTTTTGCAGATGGAAGAACGGAGAAAAATTATAGACTAGATATGCCAGACACACCGCAGATTTTATTAGCTCATGAAAAAAGTAAGCATATATTGTATAAATGAATCAGAGAATTAAGGAGTAACATATTATGAATATATTAATTTTAAGTGCAGGTACTCGAAATAAAATAGTAGAGTATTTTGTAAATACACTGAATGGAACAGGAAAAGTTATTGCTACTGATATGAGCAACTTGGCACCTGCGATTTATGAAGCGGACAAGCATTATATTGTGCCTAAAATGACATCCCCTGATTATGTGGATATAATCATAGATATTTGTCAGAAAGAAAAGATTGATGGAGTTTTATCGCTGATAGATCCGGAACTGTCATTACTTGCTAAAAATGAAAATTTGTTTGAATCTATTGGAACAAAAGTAATAGGTTCTGCTTATGATTTATGTGAGATGTCATTAGATAAATATCAAATGTATTCATGGCTTAAAGAACATCAATATAAATGCGCAAAATCCTATATGGATAAAATGGAATTTTATAAAGATGTTGAAAATGGAAAAATAACATATCCAGTATTTGTAAAACCAGCAAGAGGAAGTGCAAGTATTGCCATATCTAAAGTATATGATAAAGAGACGGTAGAACTATTATTTGCGCATGATGATGGATTGATGATTCAGGAATATCTTGATGGACAGGAAATAGGAGCTGACGTTTATATTGATATGATTTCAGGAGAAGTAGTTTCTATTTTTACGAAAAAGAAAATAAAAATGAGAGCTGGAGAAACTGATAAAGCGGTTTCGTTCAAAGATGAGAAGTTGTTTGAGTTAATAAGAAAATTTGTTTCTGAAGCTGGATATAGGGGACAGATTGATATTGATATATTTGATATTGATGGAGAGTACTATATATCAGAAGTAAATCCACGATTTGGTGGCGGCTATCCTCATGCTTATGAGAGCGGCTGTGATCATATGAAACTTATCACCGATAATCTTGAAGGAAAAGTCAATGAGGTACAGATTGGAGATTATAAATCGGGTGTTTATATGATGAAGTATAATGAGCTTTGTATAAAAAGTCTTGAGGTGGAACAATAGATGAACATTTTATTTATGACATTAGGCAAAATGGAAAATGTTGAAGATTATACAATATATTGCGACTTGCTTAGATGTTTTCGTGATGCTGGTTACCCTGTGTATACGATAAGACCTTATGATATGAGTTTGATGAACTAGTTCACTGTTGAGATAAAGATATATATGAAAGTGAAAAATATCCTTTGGAAGAGGCTATGGAATGTTGGGAGATTTAGTCTCCAATTGTATGCACATGGATATTTCGAGATTTATTCAAAGGTTCTAGAAAATAGAAGGGAAAAAGGTTTGTAAATCTGCAATTAAATAAACGGATAGGATAGTTAAGAATGAAAAGAGCATTAGTTGTTTGTACGATAGTAGATTTTTTAAATTTTGAATTGAGTGATATTATGCTTTTACAAGAATTAGGATATGAGGTACATTGTGCCACAAATCTTAAAGATGGTGGAAGTGTTGTAGATGAACTTAAGAGGTTAAACACGGTTATTCATCAAGTTGATTTTGAACGAACACCTTTCTCGATAAATAATATTCGAGCATATAGACAATTGAAAGGAATAATGGGGAAAACTCATTATGATTTGGTTCATTGTCATACTCCAATGGGAGGTGTCTTAGGGAGATTATGCGCATCAAAGTATCGAAAACGCGGTACTAATATCGTCTATACAGCGCATGGATTTCATTTTTTTGAAGGGGCTCCGTTTAAAAATTGGGTGTTATATTACCCAATAGAAAAATGTCTAAGTAAATATACAGATGTGCTGATTACAATAAATAAAGAAGACTATGAGATTGCAAAGAAAAAGTTTCATGCAAAACGAGTGGAGTATGTACCGGGAGTTGGCTTGGATTTAAGTAAATTCAATCATTCTGAAAAAAGCAGATATGAAAAGCGGATTGAATTAGGAATAAAAGATTCTGATACGGTACTTCTGTCTGTGGGAGAGCTGAACGAAAACAAAAACCATGAGGCGTTTATAAAGGCTTTAGCGCAGCTAAATGGCGAGAAATCATTGGATTCTGTGAAATATCTGATTTGCGGACAGGGTGAAAAGAAAGATACTTTGGAAAAATTGGCAGAAGAACTTGGTTTGAAAGATATTGTAGGATTTTTAGGATTTCGCACTGATGTTTCAGAAATATATGAAGCTGCAGATGTATTTGTATTTCCTTCATTTCGTGAGGGATTGTCGGTTGCTTTGATGGAAGCAATGTGCTGTGGACTTCCGGTGTTATGCAGTAGTATAAGAGGTAACACAGATTTAATTGATGAAAACGGAGGTGTTTTATTTGCGCCGGACCAAAATGAAGAAATAGTCAATGCTTTAAAAATTATTTTGAATAATAAAAAAGAAACAAACTCTACTATGGGATTATATAACAAAAATAAAATAAAGCATTTTGATTTGAATACAGTAAAAGGTGCAATCAATACTGTTTATGGAAGTATTGAACAAGCTCAGAATGTAGGGGGGGTAACGCACCTACTTGATAGTTTATCTCTTATGGAATTAAGAGAGAGTATTGGCTGTAAAAAAGATGATATTTTGCTTTTATCTGTGGGTGAATTAAGTGTCCGTAAAAATCACGAAACAGTAATCAAGGCATTGTCGAATATAGATTGTGAACATTTGAAATACGTGATTGTAGGACAGGGAAAATTGAAAAAACATTTACAAGATGTAATAAATGAGCAGAAGATGGAAGAACATGTATCACTTTTGGGATTTAGAAGTGATGTTCCAGTGCTATGCCGCGCAGCAGATGTATTTATGTTTCCATCTTTGCAGGAGGGACTTCCAGTGGCGTTGATGGAAGCAATGGCGAGTGGACTGCCCTGTGTAGCCAGCAAAATTAGAGGAAATGTAGATTTAATAGATAATAATAAAGGCGGTTATTTGGCAGAACCGAAAACGATAATAGAATGGAGTAATTGCTTGGAAAGTGTTATGAAATTATCACCGTTAATGATGTTTTATAATCAGGAAAAAATTAAACACTTTTCGCTGGAAATTGTGGAGAGATATATGGAACTGATTTATAGGGAGACGAAAGATGTTAATTAGTATTATTATTCCGGCATATAATTGTGAAAAAACAATATCAAGTTGTATTCAGTCGTTGTTGATGCAAACTTATACGAATATAGAGATTATTATAGTTGACGATGGTTCTGTGGATGGCACTTATGAAATTGTGCGGAAATATTCATATACGGATAATAGAATTATTTGTGTGCGACAGGATAATGGAGGACCAGGTGCAGCGAGAAATAGTGGCATGAAAGTGGCCCGAGGAGAGTATTTTACATTTGTTGATGCTGATGATACAGTTGAAGCTGTTTATATAGAAAAAATGGCGAATGCTGCCATTAAATATGATTTAGAATTAGTAATAAGTAATATAAGTGTATATGGAAAAAGGAAAAAGAAAACATCAGAAGAATGTACCCTTGTTGAAGGAAATAGAAATGTAAAAAATAAAGTAATACCATTAATAAAAAATGGTAGATTAAATGCGCCTGTTGCCAAATTGTATAAAATGGATATACAGAAAAATAATGATGTTTATATGCCGACAAATAATGATATTGGAGAAGATTTACAGTTTAACTTATCATATATGAAATATGTAAGTAGAATGGGATTATTAGATATTAGTTCCTATATATATTATACATGTAATTCAACATTAACTAAAAAATATAGAAGAAATGAATATGATGTTCGTGTAGAAAATATTAAAAGAATTGAGATGTTTTTTAAAAACAATAATATAGAAAACACACAGTTTACAAGTTATTTATATCTTAAGTTAATGTACGCAGAGTGTATGAATATGAGAAAACATCTTACAAAGAAAGAACGATTTATTAGAATAGAACAATTATTAAATAAAGAAGATATTCAAAATGCAATTAAAGAATTGCGACCTGAAGGGATGATTCAGAAAGTTATGTTGTTTGGTGTGCAAACTAAAAAGCCAGAAAGAATAGATTTTGTGGCTTTTGTATTAAATATTGGAAAAGTGCTGGGTAAAAATATTACAAGAGCGAGTGTATAGTATTTATGTTTATTCCTTAAAAGGATAAGGACGTGATTTCTAAAAAAATTTAAGGTGGTTTAGGGGGATTATGAGAATAAAAAAAACCAATCAAATATCTGGCTTGTGTATAATAGCACTAGTGTTGCAGAATATATCTATTTTCTTTTCAGACATAGTGCATTACATTACTTTGATTCAAATTATATGTTTGATATTATACTTGTTTTATATGATATTGAATCGAGTTAACATACGATTATACAAAGCTTTAAGCATATGGGGAGTTTATTTATTAATCGTTTTTTTTAACACGATAATTGGGGGAGATAGTAAATTTGTTTTGTCATTTTTGATAATTAATACAGTAATGATGTTAAATTTGAGTATAGAAGGAATTGGAATTTTTGAATACAATATTGTTAAATTGTTCTCGGGCTTTCACTTTTTATGTAGCATGGTTGTGTATTTTTTTCCACATTCTTTATATGATGGTATGTTTTCTGTTTTGTTGGGAGATAATGCATCTGCAAATTATTCTTGGAGGGTTATATCTAATATGAATGCAGGAATAACGACACAGCCAGGTACTAATGCAATATTTCTTGTTTTACTGATGATGATATGTGCTATTGAGATTATTGAAAAAAAAAGAAAGTTATATATACTACTATTTTTCCTTTCATTCTTGATGATTGCTACTACTGGAAAAAGATCAGCTATTGTTATTACTTTATTAGTCATAGGTATATATTATTTTTATATAATAAAAAATAGAGCGATAACTAATACCGGTATGTTGAAGGGAATATTTATTTTACTGGTTGTTATTGTATTTGGTGTGTGGTTTGTAAATAATAGTACGGCAATCCAAACATTAATAATAAAAGCTAATGAATTAGCCAAAAGAGGAGATGTGTCTAATGGGAGATTTGAACTGTGGAAATATGCAATCGATAAATGGTATCAGCATCCGGTTCTTGGGGTTGGACTAAAAAAGATACAAAGTTTAGTTGGATTAGATGTGCATAACACATATATTCAAATTCTTGCTGAAACTGGATTTATAGGTTTCATCATATTTATTATTGGAATTGTTTGTATCTGTTGTTGGGCATACAAAATTGTAAAAAATGATATGACAACTTGTACAGTTGCTAGTAGATGTACCATTGAATTAGGATTTATGATGGTCATATATTTGCTACTTTATGGATTTGTTGGCAATACATTTATTGATTATTTACCCATAATGCTATTCTCTGTAGCTATAGTTATGAATTTTAATGGTAAGGAGAAATTGACATGATAAGTATAATTATTCCTGCGTATAATGCAGAAAAATATATAGAGAGATGTTTAAAATCCATACAAAACCAATCCTATTTAAATTATGAAGTTATAATTATAGATGATGGTTCAACAGATCATACTGCTGAAATTTGTAAAGAATGGTCTGTATCGGATGAAAGGATTCGTTATTTTTATAAAAAAAATGGTGGATCAGCTAGTGCAAGAAACTATGGATTAAAATGTGTAAATGGAGATTATATATCTTTTATAGACGCTGACGATTATGTAGATAAGAATTTCTTAATGCAAATGTATAATTGCATTATAAATACGAAAGCAGATATCGTTCAATGTGATTTTATGAAAACAACTAGTTTAAAAGAAATTAAGAAAGAAAATAGATATGAAATAAAAATGTATAATAACATTGAGTTTTTACAAGCTTTTTGTAATAAATCATCATATTTAAAAACAGCCGTTTTATGGAATAAGTTATATAAAAAGATATTATTTGATGGAATTGAATTTCCAGAGAAAAGGGGAATTGATGATGAATTTGTAATTTGTGAGGTTATATATAAAGCTAAAGTTATCTGTGAAATAAATGATATTCTATATTATTACTATATGTCACCAAATAGTCAGATGAGATCTGCACCAACATTAAAATCTATAGACAATGTTGAAGCAATTGAAGGACAACTAAATTTTTTCAAGACTATTAACCAGCCTGGGTTATATAATTGTCTGTTATATAGATATTATAGTTCTGTATCTGGAGCATATCATCTTGTTCAAGACTATTTTCCTGAACAGAGAAAGTTGTTAATTGAGTTAAATAAGAAGTTATCAACATGGAAAAATGTATTTTGGGTCAAAGAAATACCTTTTAAGGATAAGATATTATTGATATTTAGGATAAAGTTTCCTAAGGTTTTTAAAAAAATACATATGAAAGTTTCCTGTATATTAAATAGGTCAAGAGATTGACGAAAAAAATACCTCAAGTAAAATTAGATTATTACTGACCTGCCAGTTGGTAAAATTTAACGAATACAAGAGGTATCTATAATGAATATTAAAGGCTCAAAGAAGAAAAATCAAGTTTTATCAGTAAATATTTTTGAACAGTAGGAGATTATTGCAAAAGCTGAGGCTATTAAGGCAGAGTTAAGAGAACTCAGTAAGTCCGCTTTTGGCTTTAGTAATACGGCAGAGGGCTTTGAAAGTATGTTAGACTGGAGCACTAAGCTTGCAGCTGCAAATGATAAGAAACAGATTGTCTTAGGGCTGGAGCCTACCGGTCATTACTGGTTCTGTCTGACAACCTGGCTGGTTGCAAAGGAAATCAGTGTTGTGCAGGTGAATCCATACGCAGTAAATCAGACAAAAGAGGTGGAAGACAACAGTCAGCTTAAGGATGACAACATATGATCCGAAGAAACTGTTGGGAGACATTGTAAGGCCAGAACAGTCAATACCACAGGTAGCATAAGTACTACTTAAGATAGCATTACAATTCCAGACCATTGCCGGGATTCAGAGTTTATCTGGATTCATGCAGCATGGAGAAACTGTCGCACCAGATCGAAAAGCAATTTATGATTCGAGCATGAAAAAAACCGATGGGAAAATGAATGCTGCCTGTATGTTTTGGGATAGTAAGAGATATAAAAGCCTTTCATATAATCCGGCAACTGGAAATTGGAAGGCAATAAGCACTGATGATGAATTTGCAAGAGCTAGACAGTTTACATCAATTTATAATGATGAGTTAAGCAGATTGAACAAAGAATATGGTGAGAAGGCAAGAGGGAATATATCATATCAGAAGATATAAAATGATTCATTAGGAGTCAATGCAAAAGTGTTAGATGTTGGAAATGCAATTGATTATTCTATATAAAAGTTTAATGGATTAACACCTGATACATCATGGACTGTATGGATTGAAGGAAATGCATGGTCAACTGTAACGTGTGGCAGCATAAAAGTATATTATACATACTGAGACATAAAAAATATATAGAATAATCATTGTTGATGTGGGAGCTGAATTTTTTCAGTTCCCACATTAAATTATAGCTGAATCATTATAATATATGAGATGATACCTATAACACTATAAAAGCAATGAATGAGAGTATGACAGCAAAATCTATGCCTGTTATGGTTGGAAAGAAACGATAAGAAGATATTCCTTGAATTGAACTTTGGTTTGATTCAAGGGAATTTTATATTTGGAGTGTCATTTTCTGCAATTAGGAGTCACTTTCTGCAAGAACAATTGAACAATACAATTTATTTGATATATTTAAAGAAGAAAGTGATATTTAATTTGACAAGAGTATAATCGTTTGTTAAAGAAGAAAATGGATTTCAGAGTAATTTATCAAGGAGAGAAAATTATGCTTATAGTAAGAGAGTTTAGCAATAGATTTCAGCAAATGTCTGGAATGCCTATCAATAGTAACGAAACAAAGGAAAGACTTAAAGCGGCTGGAATAGATATAAATAGTAAACAATATCGAGCTGTTATGAGTGAGATGTCCAGAGATGGTGGCGGTGGATATACTACAATCTCAGCCATTAAGAAACGAATGAGCCGATATGATAAAGATGGAGACTGGATTAATCCACGCACAGGATTGGCGGGGTTACTCGTTACAGATAAAAATTGTGCTAGCAAAAATAGAATTGTTTCAATTTCAGAAAGCATTATGGATGAGATGTTTGAAAGCACTAAAAAAGAATTTTTTATGGAAAATGGGGTGCATAACGGCGATACAACAAACAGATCAGAGATATATCAAAAGTTGTATCAGCAAACTGAGAAAAACGACAGATTAGCAGCAGGGTATACATTAGAGGAGTATGAGCGACAGTATTGGCAGGCATTCACAGATGCCGTAAAAGTAGCAGACCCTAAATGGGAGGCTGGAAAACCTATCATGCCGGGAGTTTTAGATAGAATTACAAGTAAATCCATTGATGCTTTATTAGTAAAATCTGGTAGTCAACTGATTAGAAAGTCATTTGAACGAATGATATAAAAAGTATCCATTTTGCGGGAGAGCATTCTGTTTGATAATATTTATGTTTTGACTTAAGGAGGATTTTTTATGAATACTATTAAGAAGAGAGCTTTAACATCAATTGCAGTATGTTTTATGGCATGTTTAATGTTTTCAATACCGGTATTAGCAGCTTCAAATTCATTTTCGAAGACCACTGTAAAGTTAAATGCGATAGATGGTGGGGTATCTCAAATAGCAAAAGTTTCTTCAGGAAGTGTTTTAGGAACCAATCCTAAAATCACTCAGGTGAAAGTATACTTAAATGTAGCAAGTGGTACAGATCCGTTTGACCTTTATATTGAGAGTCCAGAAGGAACAGTAGCAAGGTTGACACCTTCTACAAAGTCAAGGACATATTATGTAACCGATTTTGTGTGTGAAAATCCCAAAGGAGATTGGTATCTTCAAATTGAAAATTTAGGCAAAACCTATGATCCCAATAAACTATATCCTGCATCAACGGTAACGGCAACAATAACAGTCACATACAGTTACTGATTTAATATCAATAGGATGACATTCTCGCAAGTAAATAATGATTTGTTCATTTGCAACATGTTAAACACGATACTTTTTTAGAGGATAAAGGTTTTGGGTTTTACAAAAAAAGGCACCATTTACAAAGCCAATTGACCCTTGAATTGTTGTCAATTATAGTTGTCAAAAAATACGGAGGTGAGATAAAAAATTTTAGTAGTATTTTGTTGCTTTATAATTGTATGTATTAAGAAAATTAAGCGGAGAAAGTTTTATGAGAACAAAAAAATTTATAGTTGCATTATGTTTTAGCTTTTTTATGTTCATGTGTAGTGTGTCAACTGTGTATGCGTATAATACATATAATCAGCACAAATTGACATATGGTGTGGGAAATTATGGAAAAGATACACAACATTACTTTATTACATCAAGTGCAAGCGGCTATGCATCTTATATTAATACGGCAATGAGCGAATGGGTAAATACAACTAGTAGCATGGGAGTAACAACCCCTATTTCTTATACAAAAACCACAACACAATCAAGTAGTAGAATGGATATATATCAAGTAAGTACTGTTAATGAATGGTGGGGGTTAACAACTATGTATAATGGAAGTACAGAGGTTGATCCATTCAGTAGCAATTGGGCTTGGGGAAAAATACAATTAGATGCGGATTTTTCGGATTTAAGTGAAAATAAAAGATTGGCTGTTATAGCTCATGAAATGGGGCATGTTATGGGGTTGGCACATTCAGACTTTAGTAATGTTTTGATGAGGGCAGATATTGCTTATAATTCAAGTAGTACCTCGAGAGCACAAACTAATGATTTAGGTGGAATAAATTATTTATATAAGTAGGAGGAAGTAAAATGAAAAAAATTGGTATTAGAATATTAGGGTGTATGGCATTATTGTCAATGGTTGGTTGTGGAAGGATAGAAGGTGCAAGTGTTCAGGATTTAAGCAATACTAAAGATGCAATTGTTGAAAGTGAAACCACTTTGGCAGAAAATAATAATGAATATTCAAATAAAAATTCCCTATTTTATAGTGATATTTCTAGTTATGAAATTTTTACAGATGTAAATAGTGAAGCTGCGTTAAAAAATCTTTACTATAATATTGATGATTTTATTGATAGTGACTCATCAGATGTCATTGTAAAAGGAAATATTATAGAAATAGAATATGTGTATATTGATGGATGTTCTTATTCTGTGCTTACCGTTGATGTGGAGAGAGCATATAAAGGCGAGGTGCAGGAAACCATCACTGTGTATGAGGATGGAGGATATACTCGGCTGAGCGATGAAAAGGAACAAATTGAAGCACATGCCGATTTGTCACAATACACAGAAGAAGAAATGGAAAATTTGCTAATTAACCATACTTTTATGGGTGCGGAACATTCAAATGTTGGAGATACTGTTATTCTATTTCTGAAAACAAATGAAGGCAGTATTCTGGGTGACAGTTATCGAATTAACTGCTCAGTCTTTGGACGGTACACTTTGAATAAAGATAGCTATATTAGACCTGAATTTATTGTTGAGAATGATAATCCAGAGAAAATAACAACATGTAGTAATATGGATACATTCGAGTTTTCGGTGTCTAAATCAATGCTTGAAGATAAACTTTCACAGCAGTAAAATGTCTATATTGAAAATATTGGAAAAAAGTAAATGTTTGATATAACAGACTATCAAAGAAAATTATGAATTTTTTCTATGGGGTATTCTTGCAACAGTGATGTAATTTAATAGGCACAGGAATATGTCAAAAGACCAAAACAAAAAGTGTTAATGATAATAGGTGTTTACTGTTATAACATTTGTTATTTAAAGGGACTGTCGCTTTAACGATTTAGAATGACAGCCCCTTTTTCGAATCTCTTTTTTAAAATATTATAGGGAAGAAACAAGATGGACTAGAACAAGTCCCTTTTCATCATGCATATTGCATAAAATAATGCAAAAAGAACCAAAATGGGTTCATAGGCATGGTGAAAAGGGATGGAACAGAAAATAAAGCAAGATGAGATATTTATTGGTAAGAATATCTGGCGTATAAGGAAAGAAAGAGGAAGAACATTTGCTAAAGAGATATAATTATCTCTTTAAGTTCGGAGACAGTAGTAATGCCGGCATATGCTAATGCAAATTTGGTAATAGAAGAAAGATTAAACTGTTCAAAATGTTGATTTTGGTCATTTTCTACAAATATAGGTCGATTTCTGCCTTTTATTTGATTGTTCGGGTGAGAAATAGTAATATATGACTGTAAAATGGTTTTATATTATTCTAATTGAACGAGGGAAAATAAGCTATGTTTATATGGAAGTAAATAAAGTTTTTGTTGGAAGGTGCCAAAATATAAAAATATGTACAAAATTAAAAAAACACAACCAACCAAACGAGGAAATATGCAAAATTTAGAGAGGGGGGAAAAACGTATGTTTAGAATTGCTATATGCGATGATGAAAAGATTTTAGAGATGACCTAAAGGAAATACTTATACGTTATATGACTGACAGAGGAATAATGCTTGAAATTGATACTTTTAGTTCAGGAAAAGAATTTGTTGAACTGGGAATTGAAATGGTAAAATATAAGATTGTTTTTCTGGATATCAACATGGATGAACTGGATGGAATTATGACAGCAAAAAAGATCCGGGAAAACAGCAAGGATATGTTTATTGTTTTTGTTACAGCCTTTGTAAACTATACGATAGAAGGATATAAGGTAGATGCAGTAAGATATATTTTAAAGGACAATAAAAATCTGGTTGCCAGTGTTTATGAGTGCATGGATGCAATTCATGAAAAAATGGATTATAAGATTACTTGGGCTGAATTTGATTTCTGCGAAGGTACAAGGAAAGTTTCATTGAATCGCATATTGTATATTGAGAGTAAATTACATAAATTGGAGTTTCATGTAATGGAGGATTGTCTGCAAAAATATACATTACAAGGGACGCTAAATGAAATAGATGATAAGTTTGCCGGAAATGATTTTCTGCGGATACATCAGAGCTTTCTGGTTAATATGAAATTCATTAAAAATATAAGCAGATACAGAGTATTGCTGAATAATGGAATTCTATTAGATATAGCTAGAGCGAGATATAAATATGTAGAAGAAAAGTTTATCGCTTATAGAGGTGAAGTATAAATGTTTGTTTACATTCAGAGTCTTTTGATTATGATGTTGGAAATATTATGCTGCAAAATTTTTTTTGAAGCATTTGGAATAAAAAGAGAGGAAAATAATTGTTGGAAAAATTATAGTATAGTTATCGGATTGACAGTGCTTTGCTATTTTATTGCAATGATTTTTCGAGACTATTTTATTGTAAAGCAGGTATTTTCAATTATTCTCATAACATTCTTTATGTTGCTTTATCTTAAACTGAGTTTTGGTAAGGCGATGATTTTATCAGCATTATTTGAGAGTCTTTTGCTCGTGATGGATTATTTCGCGTTACTTATGAATATTTATATTTTTCATAACATGGAAGAAGTATGGGAATCACATGTTATACAGGGTTCATTGGTCGTTGTTTTAGGAAAGGCATTGTTACTTTTTGCTGTATTAATTATTAGAAATCATATGGAGAAAAAATCTTTGGCTATGCTGGCAGATACAGAATGGCTTCGGTTTATTTTTTTCCCTATTTTCACAATATGTGTTATTACAGCTATGATAAAAATGTCTGAAGATATAAAAAATAAAGCCCAGGAGAATTTATTTTTTGTTATAGCGTGTGGATTGGCGGGAATGAACATAGTTGTATTTTATTTAATATATGATATTTTAAAACGAGAAAATAAATTGCAGGAGGAACGTATTTATAGGATACAGGTTAAAAACCAAATAGGTATGTATCGTTCTATTTCTGAAAATTTTGATAAACAAAAGAAAATGACACATGAATATAAAAATCAGATTATGTGCATTGATTCTTTGATAAAAAAGAAGAAATATGATTCATTGGAAAGCTTTGTAAATAAAATCAGTGGTCAAATTAGTAAAGAATTGGATTTTATTTGTACAAATAATGTGATTGTGGATGCGGTATTGAATACTAAATATCAGGAAATAAGGGATAAAGGTATTGTTTTTGTATTTAAAATTAATGATTTATCATCTTTGAATATTAGCGATGAGGATGTTGTGGTTATTATGTCCAATTTATTAAACAATGCGATTGAAGCATGTGAAAAGTGCAGAGGGGATAAAATAATAAAATTGAAAATTGTTATAGAGGACAATAATGCGATTATATCGGTGAAAAATACTTATGAGAATGCTGTTATTTATGAAAATGGAGAGATACAGACTACAAAGATTCTGGATACAGATGAACATGGAATAGGAATAAAAAATATAGCTGAAACAATAAGGAAGTACGGGGGCTCTTATGTGATTCAAAACGATGAACGAGAGTTTTATTTTTCCATTATGATTCCTCTAGTGAAAAGTGATTTCTGAGAACAAATCACTTTTTTGTCGTTTTCTGCAAAATAAGTACACTTTCTGCAATAGACCTTGTTAAGAAATTGTGTATTGTTATACTTACAGTAGAAGGAGGCGTTGATATGATTGAGAAGATGGCAATGGGGTTGGTTGACCAAATGGCTGAGGAAAAAATGATTGACAAGGAAGCGGAAGAATATTATGTCTATACGCTTGTTTCGTTAATGGAAAAATTTATAACCATTGGAACTATTTTGCTAATAAGTGTACTGATTGAGAAATTAGTTCCAACAGCATTCTTTTTGTTATTCTTTTTGTCATTAAGAAAAAGAACAGGCGGATATCATATGAATACCTTTTTTCAATGTTATTTGGGGACAGTGGTTACTTATATGCTTGTCTTAGGTTTATGTATGGTTCTGGTTGACTATCCGCAGCTGGTTTTTGGATTATTATTAGTTGCAATTTGCATAGTTGAAGTTATAGGGACTGTTAATCATCCCAACATACATATGGATGCGGTAGAACTGTCAGAATCAAAGAGGGCGGCAAGAATTTTGTGTGCAGTTGAAGTGTGTGTTATTTACACTTTTACTTTGCTCGGAGCCGATATGATGTATGTTTGCCATATGGCAGTTGCTGTTATATTATGTGCGGTTCTGTTGCTGATAGCTAAAATATTAAAACAGGAGGTAAAGAGAAATGAAGAAAATTAACAAAAAGGTATTGAAGGTTGTGGAGAGGGTGACAAGAAATGAGATTAAGAGAGCCAGTGGTGATCCTCCGTTTTGTTTGGGGATATTTCATCAACCGAAAAGACCGGTAGAACATAAATGTAATAGAGAAAATAAATAAAGAAATAAATGGTAGTATATTTCTTCACAGACTCCTTAAATCCTATAATTTCAAGCTTTTGCGATACTTTGTTGTTCATATCATTATTCACCCACCAGGTGAAGAAAATATATGGTAAAATAGACGTAACAAAACCTATAGATTGGAGTCTTTTACCATGAATAACAACCACCGAATCACACTGAGCACCAATAAGAACATTATTGTTGAGTTTACAAATGATACAATAAATCGTTCTGAATAAAGTGTTTTTCAGGAAACATCCAATTTAGGAATTTTGATTAAGAGAGAGATAATAAAATGAAAATATGTTATATAGTTGTTTCAGCTTTTTTGATTATTTTCTATCCAAGACAATTAACACATCTTATGTGCTTTGGGAGACATCGTGATAAGAATATTGTCAAAAGCAAAGCTGCTTATTGGGGAATATATTTGTTTTGGACAATTATTTTTTTGATTGGTTGTCTGATGATGGGTTCAGCGATGAAAGTAAATTCTACAATGGATAAATTAGTGTATTATTTCATTTTAGGAAGTGATAATAGGGATTGTGTTGAATTGGGAAGTGAAGAGAATGATGAGGCATGTATTTCTACATATTATACACGAAAGGAAATCAATGAGAGCTTTTTATTTGAGGTTGTCCAAAAACATGAATATGCATATGAGATGTGTCAATTACAGGAGTTGATAATTAAGAAACAGGATGAAAGATGGATACTTTATTTGAATGATGAGGTGATGGGATATGTAGAAGTAAAAAAAGGTTTTTTAATTAAGGAGTTTTGTTTTGTGTGGGATAGGCAAAAAATAGACCAAAGGAGGCAGTTATATGAGTAAAAAAATGTGCAAGAGGATATTTTCAGTAATTTTATCATTAGGTCTTGTTATGGTTCAATCCATGAATGTTAATGCAGCAGGTAATGAAATTGGTAAATATTCAGTATTCGTTTAGTGGCAGATATGCGGTGCGGACAGGCATCTATTTGGGATTTTAAAAAATAGCAAAAATCTCTGGACACTGCAACAAACAGGAGCCTCGCAGGAACACTGCTGTAAAATCCGCTTAGTATGAGCGTATTTTGCAGCAAGTGCTCCTGCGAGGCTTTGTCATTTAATCCAATAAACTTAAAACGCTTTATTTCTTCTTCCACGCAAGAAGCCTCTCAATATGCAGCGGTTTCCCCTGAACAGCCTGCACCTTCAATCTGTTTTCCTCACTGAAACCAACCAGAATATCATGATTAGCCTCAGCCAGATAATCGATGATACCATCGATATCAGACTTCGTGTTCTTCGGACAATGAATATACAGATGCTTATTTGCGGAAATATGCAGTGTATATGAGATGCTGAAATGATACCACAGAATCTTGTGCAGGGTAGAGTATTTGTAAATCCATAAAATCTCTTTGATAGGCACGATGGCATTGCCATAAGGCGAGGTCATGATAAAATAGTGCTCTGTGATAAACATGTCCTCGGTGGCAAGCTGTGGCAGTGTCGCAAGCTCCTCCTCAGCCTCGGCAAGCAGCTTGTGCGGATTGCCAAATACAACAAGATTCTGACATGCCGGTGCCAAAACAGGAAACCTGATGCACAGGATGTAGAATATCAGGCTGATAACAGCATAGATGAGAGTGCCAAAATAAAAAACAAACATAAAAATAGTAGTTTTCAAATGGTACTCAGGCTCATTAAGATAGTAGCCTGTTATGGTATCGGAGAGTCCCTTGGAATCCCAACTCAGATCCTTAGACAGTTTATTTACAAACTGTGTGTAGGTGCCCTTGCCCTTTACGATTTTACCGACCACCGTGAGCTTATCTATAGAGGGCAGACCCTCCTCACAGGTGGATGGTGCAAGCAGTACAATAGAGCAGTGCTCATCGCGCATGCAGTAGTAGTAATAGCCCTTGATATCGTTGCCGTCCTTCATGGTGTAGCCGGTAAAGTAAAGCTTTTTAAGGGTGGTTTTTACATATCTGTCCGAATCCTTGTATGCAGCTTCAAAGCTGACAGAATCATCAATATGTATGGGCGATAAAATATCTCCGAGTGAAAATGCAAACCATAGCACGGTAAGCAGAATGATGTATACAATCGGGGAGAAAAGACGCCTTTTGTAAAATGCTTTGATGTTTTTTGTTATGTAGTGTTCGTAATTATCAATCATATGCTTAGTATAATGGTTTTTGTGCCTTATATCAACCTTGATTTTGAGACATTTAATTGTTATTATATAATCAATAGTAACTATTCAGAACCACTGAGAACAAAAAAGCTGATGCGTCATGCTCGCATGTAAGCAGCAGGTTTTCTTGTTATCAAGGTGGCTCGAATAGAGCCACCCCCACACATATGAGCAAAATTAGCTGCAAAGCAGCGGGAAAGCACGAGTATCGTGCGGTTTTGCGAATGTGCGTGGGATGGTTCTAAATAGTTACGGTAACTATTCAGAATCACTGAATGAAATGAGGTAATTATGGAAGCATACACGAGTTTTGCCCGGGTGTATGACATGTTCATGGACAATGTGCCATATGAGGTGTGGGGCAGATATATTGTCGAAAAACTGCGTGCAAATGGCATAGACAGTGGATATGTCGTGGACTTAGGCTGTGGTACGGGAAAGCTTACCACGCTTCTTGCAGATGCAGGCTATGATATGATAGGCATTGACAATTCTTTTGACATGCTTGATATGGCGCTTGAGAGAGAGGATGACAGAATCCTTTATCTGATGCAGGATATGAGAGAGTTTGAACCGGGAGAAAAGGTGAGTGCCGTCGTAAGCGCATGTGACAGCATCAATTACATTCTTGAGCCTGAGGATCTGCAGGCAGTTTTTTTCTGCGTGAGCGAAAGTCTCAAAGAGGGTGGCATTTTTATATTTGATATCAATACTCCATACAAATATGAGGTGCTCATGGCTGATAATACCATAGCTGAAAACCGTGATGAGGGCAGCTTTATATGGGACAATTATTATGATGCCGATGAGAAAATAAACGAGTATGACCTGACACTTTTTATAAAGGAGCAGTCAGAGGATGAGGATGACATCTACAAGAAGTTTGAGGAAACTCATTTCCAGAGATGCTATGAGATTTCAGAGCTTAAGGAGCTTCTTGAACAGTCGGGACTTGTGTTTGATGCGGTGTATGATGCGTACACAGACGATCAGGTGAAGTGTGACAGTGAGAAGGTCACTGTAATTGCACATAAAGCATAGAATTAGATAATGAGAGGTAAATTATGTCAGATTATATAGTAAGAGCAACAGCGGCGGATGCCAATATCAGAGCATTTGCTGTAACATCAAAGGAGATGGTGGAGACCGCCAGAGAGGATCACATGACAACACCTGTCATGACGGCGGCACTTGGCAGACTTCTTTCTGCGGGAGCCATGATGGGAGCTATGATGAAGGGCGATAAGGATATCATAACTCTTCAGATACAGTGCAGCGGACCAGCAAAGGGACTTACCGTCACAGCAGATTCGCACGGCAATGTAAAGGGCTTTGCCATAAATCCACAGGTTGAGCTGCCACTCAATGCGGCAGGCAAGCTTGATGTGGGTGGAGCGCTTGATCTTGGAATACTTACAGTCATAAAGGATATGGGCTTAAAGGAGCCGTATTCAGGTCAGTGTGAGCTTAAAACAGGTGAGATAGCTGAGGATCTGACTTATTATTTTGCCACATCTGAGCAGATTCCGTCGGCGGTTGGTCTTGGCGTGCTGGTGGATAAGGACCAGAGCGTAAAGCAGGCCGGTGGATTTATCATCCAGCTTATGCCGTTTACACCGGATGAGGTTGTGGACAGGCTTGAAAAGAAAATCACAGAGATTGATTCGGTGACACAGATGCTTGACAGGGGGCTGACTCCGGAGCAGATACTTGAGGAAATTTTAGGGGATTTCGGGCTTGAAATCACAGATACGACTGAGACACGTTTCCACTGTGATTGTTCAAAGGAGCGTGTGAGCAGAGCACTTTCCACACTTAGCAAAAAGGATCTTGATTCCATTATCGCAGATGGTGAGAGCATTGAGGTAAAGTGCCAGTTCTGTAATAAGGCATATGAGTTTACGGTGGATGAGTTGAAGGAGATGCGCTAATTGAAGGACGGATATATAAAGGTCGCTGCAGCGACACCAAAGGTAAAGGTAGCTGATACTGTATACAACGGACAGCTTATTAAAGCTCTTATGAAGGAGTGCACTGACAACGGGGCAAAGGTGGTTGTTTTCCCGGAGCTTTGCATTACCGGATACACCTGTCAGGATCTTTTCTGGCAGGATAAGCTCATTGCTGCAGCAGAGGATGAGCTTATAGGAATAGCTGATTACAGCAGGAGCCTTGACGGCATATTTTTCATAGGGCTTCCATATGAGATAAACGGCATGCTCTATAATATGGCGGCAGTTGTATCGCGCGGAGAAGTACTTGCCATGGTGCCAAAGACATTTCTGCCAAATTATAATGAGTTTTATGAGGCAAGGCATTTTGCATCGGGAGAAAACCTTAGCACATATGTCACACTGAAAAATGGACAGCAGGTGTCTGTAGATACTGATTTTATTTTTAGCTGCAAGCAGCTGCCAAAGCTTAAGATAGCGGTGGAGCTTTGTGAGGATCTTTGGACTCCGAACCCGCCAAGCATCAGACACGCGATGTCGGGTGCCACTGTGATTGTAAATCTGTCTGCATCAGATGAGGTGACAGGCAAGGCAATATACAGGAGAGAGCTTGTGAGCGGACAGTCTGCCAGATTAATCTGTGGATATATTTATGCGTCAGCGGGAGACGGTGAGTCCACACAGGATGTGGTCTACTCAGGACACAATCTCATCTGTGAAAACGGAAATGTGCTTGCCGAGTCAAAGCGCTTTACAAATGAGACTATATACAGCGAGTTTGATGTGGAAAGAATAGAGACTGAGAGGCGCAGGATGACAACATTTGTTGTCGAGGATGATCACAGATGGGCTGAGTTTGATCTTGAGGTAAGGGATACCACTCTTAGCCGCTATGTAAATCCGGCTCCTTTTGTTCCTGCAGATAAGACAGACAGGGACAGACGCTGTGATGAGATTCTTATGATTCAGGCTATGGGGCTTAAAAAGAGATTAGAGCATACCAACTGCAAGACAGCAGTTATCGGTATTTCAGGAGGACTCGACTCCACACTGGCACTGCTTGTCACGGTAAGGGCGTTTGACCTTTTGGGAAAGGATCACAAGGATATAGCGGCAGTTACTATGCCGGGCTTTGGAACAACAGACCGCACATATGACAATGCGGTAAATCTCATTAAATGCCTTGGAGCTACATTTATCGAGGTGGATATAAAGGATGCCGTAAATATACATTTCAGGGATATCGGACAGAATCCGTCTGTGCATGATGTCACATACGAGAATGGACAGGCACGTGAGCGCACACAGATACTTATGGATATCGCAAACAAGGAAAACGGAATGGTTATAGGTACAGGAGATTTGTCAGAGCTGGCACTCGGCTGGGCTACCTACAACGGAGACCATATGTCCATGTATGCTGTAAATGCATCGGTTCCAAAGACTCTGGTGCGCCATCTGGTAAAATACTATGCAGATACCTGCGGCAGCGATTTGCTGGAAAGTACACTTCTTGATGTGCTTGATACACCTGTTTCTCCTGAGCTTTTACCACCTGAAAACGGTAAGATTTCACAGAAGACAGAGGATCTTGTGGGCCCTTATGAGCTGCATGACTTCTTCCTTTACAATATGCTGCGCTGCGGCTATGCTCCTGCCAAGGTTTACCGCCTTGCAAGGATAGCATTTGAAGGAAAATATGATGATGAGTTTATTCTCAAATGGCTTAAGAACTTCTATCGCAGATTTTTTGCACAGCAGTTCAAGCGCTCATGTCTGCCGGATGGACCAAAGGTAGGAACAGTGGCGGTCTCACCGAGAGGAGACCTAAGGATGCCTTCTGATGCGTGTGGACGTATCTGGATGGATGAGGTTGATAAGCTGTAATAGTAAGAGGAGAACAATGGGAAAGACACATAAGAAAACTCATAGAAGGCAGGGAAGCATAAAACGTGCAAGGCACCGCGACAGGCGTATGAAAATAGGCGCAATAGTTCTTTGTGCAGCGATAATCATAACAACATTTCTGGCGTGTGGCATGCAGCTTTTAGTTCCCGTAGCTGACGCGGTGGTAGGTGCTGATAATAAGACGCAATCAAGAGATGTTGATGTGCAGAAGAATAATAATTCACTTACCGCATCTAAAATGGATTCAGAAAAAAAGCAAAACAGCTCAGAGGCTGATGTAAACGCTGCGGAGCAAGACAGCGAGCCTGACAAGGAAACGAAGCTTGATGAGATACTTCACAGTGCAAAGTATCCGGGGCAGCTAAAGGAGCTTGCAAAGAAAAATGATGAGGCAATTGACTTCATATATGAGTATCCTAAGGAGCATTCGATAGAGCATGATATTGATCTGACGGCAGAGGCCTCGCAGGATACAGTACCTCTTTTGCAGCAGTGGGATAAGAGATGGGGCTATGAAAAGTACAGTGGCAATTATTTTGCGGCGAGTGGCTGCGGTCCGACTGCACTTTCGATGGTTGTATTATATCTGACACATGATGCACAGGCATCCCCTCTTGCGGTGGCAGAGTATGCAAAGGAGGCCGGCTACAGTGTGGATGGCTCCGGAAGTGCATGGAATCTTATGAGCAAGGGCTGCAGGCACTACGGTGTAAATGCAAAGACTATAAAGGTGGATGAGGATACATTTAAAGAAAGGCTTGATGAGGGCAATCTGATAGTCGTAAATGTCGGTCCGGGAGATTTCACAGAAAAGGGACATTTTATGGTGATCACAGGCTATGATGATGAGGGCTTTACTATAAATGATCCAAACAGTATCATAAAGAGCAATACCCACTGGCAGTTTGAGAGGCTGGGTTCGCAGATCAGGGCTGCATGGAGGATGTTTGTGTAGATAATAGCAGCAACACATGCATTTATGCTGATGTTTGTGATGCATATGGAAAAACTAAAAAATAAGAAATAAAAAACCTGCTGTGTCATGCTTGTCTGACACAGCAGGTTTTTAATAACAAACAGTAAAGTATGGTATACAGATTATAGCAATTGAATACCATGCTCCTCACATTCCTTAATTGTCTCATCAGGCCACAGTGAGCTTTGTACCTCACCGATATGAGCCTTTCTGAGGAAGAACATACAGATTCGTGACTGTCCGATTCCGCCTCCGATAGTGTACGGAAGCTCCTTGTTGAGGATAGCCTTCTGGAATGGAAGCTTAGCACGCTCAGGACATCCGGCCTTGTCAAGCTGTTCCTTTAGGGCTTTTTCATCTACACGGATACCCATTGATGAAAGCTCAAGTGCGATATCAAGAACAGGATAGTACACGATGATATCAGCGTTTAAAGCCCAGTCGTCATAGTCAGGGGCACGTCCGTCGTGAGGCTCTCCGTTTGCAAGCTTGTCACCAATCTGCATTACACAGATTGCACCCTTTGCCTTTGCAAAATAATACTCGCGCTCCTTTGGAGTATTGTCCGGGAACATTTCCTCAAGCTCTGATGTGGTGATAAAGGTGATATCCTTTGGCAGAATTAAATCTATGTAGTCGTACTGTATAGCCATGTACTGCTCGGTCTTGCGCAGGCATTTGTATACTGTCTTTACTGTTTCCTTAAGGAAGTCTAAGTTTCTGTCCTCCTTGCGGATGATTTTTTCCCAGTCCCACTGGTCAACAAATATAGAGTGGATATTGTCAGTCTCCTCATCACGTCTTATGGCATTCATATCTGTGTAGATGCCCTCGCCGAGAGAAAATCCGTATTTCTTTAATGCATATCTCTTCCACTTGGCAAGAGAGTGAACGACCTCTGCCTCCTTGTCACCCTGCTCAAGGATGCCGAAGGTAACAGGTCTTTCATATCCGTTTAAGTTATCGTTTAAGCCTGTGGTAGGATCAACGAAAAGCGGTGCTGAAACACGTGTCAGGGAAAGACGCTGTGCGAGCATGCCCTGGAAGAAATCCTTAACAGTCTTGATGGCAAGCTGTGTATCGTGAAGATTCAGTGCCGAAGAATAGTTCTTTGGTATTGTTAATTTGCTCATTTTCGATTAAACCTCGTTGTATTATTAATTTTTAAATAAAATTCCTTTAACCTGATTATTATATCACAATTTTTCTAGAAAGATAGTCCATAATATGATAAAATTAGATAGTTTAAAGAGAAACAATATCGTTTTACCTTATTTTTACGTGTTTAAGGTGTTAATGAAAGGTAGTAGATTTATATGAGAAAAAGAGATATGACCTTTGCTTCGGCGGTGCTTGAGGCAATAGATGCTATTTTAGCTCTTGCGTATATAGGCTTACAGATTTATTATGGAGTGTGCTATCACATACAGGTATTTAAGTTTGTGGCCAATATACTTGTGCTTTTGCTTGTATACATTGCAATCACATGGCTGCAGCATTATCCGGAAAAGCTCAATCACATAGCAGCGGAGCTGTGTGTGGGCAATATCAGAAAGTATTCACTCAGGCTTTTGACGTTTGTAAAGCTTGTTTTTACTGCGGGGCTTCTGGTGCCATGCGTGTGTGATGCGTTTGGAATAGCAATACGCGATGTATACAGCCTTATTATGATAGGGCTCATCCTTGTGGTGACGGCATATTATGAGTACAGGATATTTCAGGAAATAAAGTCATTGCGGAAATAATATAGGAGAAATAAAATGCAGCTTAGTATAGAAGAAGTTAAAAAGCTGGATAGTAACAGCTATCAGATAATAGATATAAGAAGTGAGGAAGAGGTGGCGCACGGTGCCATAAAGGGAGCACTCAATATTCAGGCAGAGGAAATAGAGTCAGATGAGAGGGTGTTGCATGATAAGAAGCTTGTCATAGTCTGCAGCCGTGGTAAGACGAGTGTGGATGTGGCAGAGTATCTCACAGAAAAAGGTTTTGATGCGGCAAGCTTAAAGGGCGGCTATATAAGCTGGCTGCTTGATGCCATGAAAGAGGATGAGGTGGCAGAGCGCGATATAAAGGCAGATGTGGAGCAAAGCATCAGAAAGAAATTTAAGAAATCCATCTGGCGCAAGTTTACAAAGGCGATAAACACCTATGAGCTTGTAAAACCGGGGGATAAGATTGCAGTATGTATCTCGGGAGGCAAGGATTCCATGCTTATGGCAAAGCTGTTTCAGGAGCTTAAGCATCACAACAAGTTTGATTTTGATGTGAAGTTTCTCGTCATGGACCCGGGCTACAATGAGGCAAACAGACATGTCATAGAGGAAAACTGCAGGAACCTTGGCATCCCTGCCACTATTTTTGAGTCAGATATATTTGATGCTGTATATGATATCGAAAAATCGCCATGCTATTTATGTGCGAGGATGAGAAGAGGACACCTGTATGCATTTGCAAAGGAGCTGGGCTGCAACAAAATTGCGCTCGGACATCACTATGATGATGTTATCGAGACGATACTCATGGGCATGCTCTACGGTGCACAGGTACAGACCATGATGCCTAAGCTTCACAGCACAAACTTTGAGGGCATGGAGCTTATCAGGCCTCTTTACCTGGTCAGGGAGGACGATATAAAGGCATGGCGTGATTACAACGGTCTGCATTTCATACAGTGTGCCTGCAAGTTTACAGATACCTGTACCACCTGCAATAATGAGGAAAACCGCTCAAAGCGTGTTGAGATAAAGCAGCTCATCGCTAATCTTAAAAAGGTGAATCCTTTTGTCGAGGCAAATATATTTAAGAGCGTGGAGAATGTAAATCTGGCTACGGTTGTAGCATATAAAAAGGATGGCATAAAGCACAGCTTCCTAGATCACTATGATGAATAAGACAGATATATTTCAGGAGGGCATTGTATGGCAGATATCATGGATTATATTGACTGGCGTGGAGATATAGGCTTTGATGAGGTGCATGTAAATGAGGTGGACGGACTGATTTTTTCACAGCTTATTTATGTGCAGATGAAGCCATATATGCCGGATGCAAAGAAGTCATACCTTACGATAAAACAGCTTTCAAGCCTTTACTGCGCGGACCACAGTGATGATGAGATTGAGCAGATGCCTAATCTTTTCCGCCACTCCGCGAGGCTGCTTCAAAAGCTGGCGCACTCAAGGCGCTATGCTGACTGCATTTTGAGATATTATATATACGATATAAGTGAAAAAGAGGAGTCGCAGTTTTCTGCGGTTACGATAGAACTGCCTGACGGCACATATTTCATTTCCTACAGTGGTACAGACCATTCCGTGGTCGGCTGGAAGGAAAACTTTAATCTAAGCTATCTCGATGAGACACCGGGACAGAACAAGGCGAAAAAATATTTAAAGCAGGTGGCAGCATATATATGCAATGATGATAGGGGCATAAATGAAAAAGCCATAAATGATAAAGCTTTAGATGATGAAAATATCAACAATAAAAGCATCAATACAGGAAAGCTGTGGATAGGCGGGCACTCAAAGGGTGGAAATCTGGCAGTGTTTGCCGCCATGCATGTGGATAAAGAGGTGCAGGATGTCATTATTAAGGTGTTTAATTTTGACGGGCCGGGCTTCAATCACAAGATGATATATACGGCAGGCTACAAAAGAATTTTTGACAGAATAGAAACATTTCTGCCGCAGTCGTCTATTGTTGGCTTATTGCTTGAGCATGTGGACGATTATGAGGTGGTAAGAAGCCGTAATTCGGGGCCGCTGCAGCATGATGCTTTTTCATGGGAGATAATGGGCGGAAGTATCATAAAGGCGGATGGGCTGGACAAAAACAGTGTGCGCCTTGACAAGACACTCAGAAACTGGATAGGCAGCATGGATGAGGCGCAGCGAAAGCAGTTTGTAAATGTGCTTTTTTCAATAGCATCGGACTCCAATTTTGAGAACCTTGATCAGATGTCATTTAAGCAGCTCATTGAGATGATAAAGGCTGCCGATGAGCTGTCAAAGGCTGACTGGAGCATGCTTAAGGATACAGTAAGACTCCTGATTTCTGCCGGTGTCGGCGTGGTCAGGGATGAAAAGGAGAAATAAATGTTAAATCAGTTTTCAAGAACACAGCTTTTGCTTGGAAAAGAGGCGATGGATAGGCTAAAGGGCGCAAGAGTCGCAGTATTTGGAATAGGAGGAGTGGGCGGATATGTCTGCGAGGCACTAGTCAGAAGCGGCGTGGGAGCGATTGACCTTATCGATGATGACAAGGTGTGTCTTACAAACCTAAACAGGCAGATAATTGCAACCCGAAAGACCATAGGAAAATACAAGACAGATGTGATGGAGGAGAGGATTCATGATATTAATCCTGATGTAAGTGTCGTGACGCACAGGTGCTTCTTTTTGCCGGAAAATGCTGATGAATTTCCGTTTGAAGAGTATGATTATATAGTTGACGCGGTTGATACGGTCACAGCAAAGATTGCGCTTGTCATGAAGGCACAGGAGAAAAATGTCCCTATCATAAGCAGTATGGGAGCGGGAAATAAGCTGGATGCAAGTGCATTTAAGGTGGCTGATATATATAAGACCAGCATGTGTCCTCTTGCAAAGGTCATGCGCCGTGAGCTTAAAAAACGTGGCGTGAAAAAGCTCAAGGTGGTATACTCTGAGGAGAAGCCTACAAGACCGATAGAGGATATGTCTATAAGCTGCAGAAGCAACTGCATCTGCCCGCCGGGTGCCGAACACAAGTGCACAGAGCGCAGGGATATTCCCGGAAGCATTGCATTTGTACCATCAGTGGCAGGACTTATCATCGCGGGCGAGGTGGTACAGGACATAGCCTTTGACAGGGTATGATGAAGAATACAATTACGAAAAGAGAGGAATAAAAATGCCAGTATTTGATTTTAGCGATACACCGGTAGCAAACGAGCATCCGGAGTGTACATATGAGACATTTCATTCGACAGAGACCAAGGCATCGGCCGATAAACCGATTGTTGTGATAGACAATAAGCAAAAGGAGTGGGCGCATCACGCACTCGGTATGTTTACAAATCCGATAAAGCGTACATCATTTGAATTTGAGGATGGTGATGGGGTGACCAGTGCAGATATCATGCGCATTGATTCCCGCTTCGTTAGCCTTTTTAAGTGGCTTGGCGAAAATCACATAAAGGTACAGCTTTCAGGAGCCAATACACCTGACGGATACGCAGTATACAGGGTGAGGGAGGTGTCTCTCGGCAGAGGCACAAAGCTGTCTGCAGAGGACGGATTCCTGCAGTATATGATGGAAAGGCTCTTTGCCAGCACTATGCCTGAGGATGAACCTGACCTCGATGATTACGAGGAAGAGGGCGACAGCATGAAGCTCACCAGTATACAGAGCATCACAGATTTCATGACCTGTGCAGGCCGTACACTGCCTGACAATATACTGCTGTGGGCCAGAAGAAATCTGGCAGTTGCGCGTTCAAGCGAGGTATCACCTGAGGAGAGACGCCATGCGCAGAGAGCACTTTCCATCATGATGAATATCCAGTGGAAGGGAAATTACTTTGAGGCAATTGACCCTGTGGAGGCAAGGCGCATACTCGATGAGGAGCTCTATGGCATGGAGAGCGTGAAGCAGAGAATCATTGAGACCATTATCCAGATAAACAGGACTCATACACTTCCTGCCTACGGACTGCTGCTCTGTGGACCGGCAGGAACCGGAAAGTCACAGATTGCATATGCTGTTGCACGTATACTCAAGCTTCCATGGACCACACTCGATATGAGCTCCATAAATGATGCAGAGCAGCTCACAGGAAGCTCAAGAATCTATTCAAACGCAAAGCCGGGAATCATTATGGAGGCATTTTCACAGGCAGGAGAGTCAAATCTTGTATTTATCATCAATGAGCTCGACAAGGCCTCAAGCAAAAACGGCAACGGAAATCCTGCAGATGTACTTTTGACACTGCTTGACAATCTGGGCTTTACAGACAACTATATGGAGTGTATGGTGCCGACCGTTGGAGTATATCCGATTGCAACAGCCAATGATAAATCCCAGATTTCTGCACCGCTTATGTCACGTTTTGCAGTGATTGATATTCCGGACTATACCGATGAAGAGAAGAAGGTCATCTTCCAGAGATTTGCCCTGCGCAAGGTATTTGAGCGAATGGGAATGAAGGAGGAGGAGTGCGTTCTCACAGAGGACGGACTTGATGCAGTGATTAAGCTTCACGAGAACACATCGGGCATAAGAGATCTCGAGCAGGCTGCAGAGCATCTGGCTGCAAATGCACTTTATCAGATAGAGGTTGATAAGGTAAAGCAGGTGGTATTTGACGCTGAGGCTGTTTTTGAGCTTTTAGGCTAGCAGGATATGATTACGGATACAGGAAATGTTACGAAAATAAAAGGAGATGGTCAGGATGAGAGAATTTGGAAAATCCAGAAAATTAGATAATGTGCTTTATGATGTTAGAGGACCGGTGGTGGATGAGGCGGCCCGCATGGAGGAAAACGGCACAAATGTGTTGAAGCTCAATATAGGAAATCCTGCGCCGTTTGGCTTCAGGACACCTGATGAGGTGATATATGATATGTCTCGCCAGCTCACGGACTGTGAGGGGTATTCCAACTCCAAGGGACTTTTTTCTGCAAGAAAAGCAATCATGCAATATGCGCAGCTCAAAAAGCTTCCTAATGTGACGGTTGAGGATATCTACACCGGAAACGGAGTCAGCGAGCTTATAAACTTAAGCATGTCAGCGCTTCTTGACAATGGTGATGAGGTGCTGGTGCCGGCACCGGACTATCCGCTTTGGACAGCCTGCGTTACACTTGCGGGAGGCACGGCAGTGCACTATATCTGTGATGAGCAGTCAGAGTGGTATCCGGACATAGAGGATATCAAAAAGAAGATTACAGACAAGACAAAGGCAATCGTAATAATAAACCCTAATAACCCTACAGGAGCGCTCTATCCAAGGGAGGTGCTGCAGCAGATAGTTGATGTGGCAAGAGAGCACGAGCTCATGATTTTTTCGGATGAGATATATGACAGGCTGGTGATGGATGACTATGAGCATGTGTCTATTGCATCACTTGCACCGGACCTCTTCTGTGTGACCTTCAGCGGTCTTTCGAAGTCGCATATGATAGCAGGCTATCGTATCGGATGGATGGTTTTAAGCGGCAACAAGGCACTCGGAAAGGACTATATCGAGGGTCTCAACATGCTCTCAAACATGCGTCTTTGCTCGAATGTTCCGGCGCAGTCGATAGTGCAGACAGCTTTAGGCGGATATCAGAGTGTAGGCGAGTATATTGTGCCGGGCGGACGAATCTATGAGCAGAGAGAGTACGTCTACAAGGCATTAAACGATATACCGGGAATTTCGGCAGTAAAGCCAAAGGCAGCATTTTACATATTCCCAAAGATTGATACTGCAAGGTTCAACATCACAAACGATGAACAGTTTGCACTCGATCTGCTTCGTGAGAAGAAGATACTCATCATCCACGGCGGCGGCTTCAACTGGGATAAGCCTGATCATTTCAGAGTGGTATATCTGCCTAGAACAGAGATATTAAAGGATGCCACAGGCAAGCTTGCAGACTTTTTATCTTCATATAAGCAGAAATAATTATTGGCATAGATAATTATAAAACATATGATATAAAACATATAATATATAACCTATAATATATAAGCTCCGGCACAGAAAACTTTTTGTTCTGACCGGAGTTTTTATATTATGCTGTAATATTTTTTAAAAGTAACCTACCTGTAACTTTACATAATGTATTATACACTTGTATCGCGGGGCGGCTGCACTTTAAAGGACAGACCGCACAGCACTCAAAAATGTATAGAGAAGAAAAGGAGAATTAAATGGAACTGCTTAGAGTAGAACACTTATCAAAAATATACGGAGCAGGAGAAAATCAGGTAAAGGCTTTGGACGATGTGTCATTGAGCGTGGAAAAGGGAGAGTTTGTGGCAATTGTCGGGGCGAGCGGCTCGGGAAAATCCACACTGCTTCATCTGCTTGGAGGTGTTGACAGACCAACAAGCGGAAAGGTGTATATAAACGGCACTGATATTTTTGCAATGAATGATGATGAGCTTGCCATATTCAGAAGAAGACAGGTGGGTATCATTTATCAGTTTTATAATCTGATACCTATATTAAATGTGGAGGAAAACATGGCAATCCCGATGGAGCTTGATGGAAGAAAGGTGGAAAAAGCACAGATGGATGACATGCTTTTGCGCCTTGGACTTACAGAGAGACGCACTCATCTGCCAAATGAGCTATCAGGAGGACAGCAGCAGCGTACATCTATAGGAAGAGCCCTGATTACGAGACCGTCTATAGTGCTAGCTGATGAGCCGACCGGAAACCTGGATACCAAGGCAAGCAACGAGATTATGCATCTATTAAAGACCTCAAACCGTGAGCTTAACCAGACAATTATTATGATTACACACAATATGGAGCTTGCAAAGGCGGCTGACCGCACAATAATGATAGAGGATGGTAAAATCAGATGAATTTGATGAAGACACTCACATTAAAAAACTTAAAGCTCAACAGGAAAAGAACTATTGTCACGATAGTCGGAATAATTCTTGCAACAGCGCTTTTGTCGGCGCTTGTCACACTTGTGTCAAGCTTTCAGTACAGTGTGATTGAATACCAGAAGCAAAAGGGCGGCGACTTTCATGTGAAATTTTCGAATGTGAAAATGTCTGAGCTTTCGGAGTTTAAAAACAACAGAAATATTGAAAGCACATTTGAGACAATGGGAATGGGCTTTGCAAAGCTAGACGGCTGCAAGAATGAGGATAAGCCATATGCATATGTCATGGCAACAGATGAGGCCGGCTTTGAGAGAGGCTGCTTTAAACTGATAGAGGGACGCATGGCAAAAAATGAGGATGAGATAGTCATTCCAAGGCACTTAAAGACAAACGGACGAATCGACATAAAGGTGGGGGATGAGATAACACTGGATGTCGGAAAGCGATATGATTCAAACACAGAAAGTGTCATATCGGAAAACTGCGCATATGAGCATGAGGCAGAGACACTTACCGATAATGTGACAAAGCACTACAAGGTGGTAGGCATCATGGAAAGACCGGGCTATGGAATGGAGGACTATAGTGCCGCCGGATATACATTTGTCACATACTCTGATGAACTGGCAGCAATTGATAACGGCACAAAGAGTGAGGCAAGCGAAGCTGACACTACACTCACAGTGTACAGCAGATACACTCAAAAGGCTTTAAGAAACAAGGATGCTGTGACTGCTGATATAATTGGTGTGGATGAAAAGCTGTTTGCGAAAGCGAATAATTCATCTGTTGAAATGTCTGCTGAGGAGAGTGATAGGTTTCTTAAAGAGATGGAAAATGCAAAATATGATATATATATAAATGGCTTCCTTATAAGCTATGAGTGTGTTTTCCCGATTGACGGCACATTTAAAGCACTGTTTACAGTGGCCACTGTTGTGGCTTTGATAATTATACTGACATCAGTGTATTGTATCAAAAACAGCTTCAACATATCAATCACTGAAAAAATCAGGCAGTATGGCATGCTTGCAAGCGTGGGTGCTACGAGGCGCCAGATAAAAAGCAGTGTTAAGACAGAGGCAGCAATGCTTGGAGTGGTTGGTATTCCGGTGGGTACCATGAGCGGTATTTTGGCATCGCTCATACTTGTCAAGGTGGTAAATGCGCTGTCAGCAGGCTGGCTTAACTTTGCTTTGAGCTTTCATACTTCCCTGCCTGCACTTATTCTTGCTGTGATACTGAGTATAGCAACCATTTATTTCTCAGCAACAGGCAGTGCAAGAAGGGCTGCAAAGGTCACACCGCTTGAAGCAATAAGAAACACAAAGGAGATTAAAATAAAGTCATCAAAGCTTAAGACACCGGCGATTATAGGCAGAATCTGGGGTATCGGAGGCGTTATCTCATATAAGAATATAAAGAGGAACAATAAAAAGTACAGAACCACAGTGACATCCATTGTCATCTGCTCAGTAACCTTTATTGTGATATCATACTTTATGTCTATGGCCTTTAGCGTTGTTGGGATGTCATATGCATCAGTAGATTACAATATTGGAATAAATATGTCATGTAAAAAGGACCTTGATATTGAAAAGCTCTCTGAGCTTTTGAGTGGCATTGAAGGAGCAAAGGATTATCTGGTTGGAGCAGGTTATTATTTTGATGTAGATAAGCCAGAGTATACAAAGAAATATGGAGAGTATTGCGGGCAGCTTTATGATGACAGTGAGGATGTCTCACAAGAGTTTTTAATCACGGTTTTAAATGACAAATCGTATGATAAGTATGCGTCTGACGCAGGCATAAAAAATGCAGATACAGGAGCAATTCTTGTAAATAAATGCACATTTGATGTGTATAATGAGAAAAGCTCGAAATACGTCAAAGAAGAGATGGAGCTGTACAAATATAAAGCAGGAGATACAATCAGGTGCGGCTACAATGTGTATGAGGATGCTTCTTCTGATGATAATGCTGTGGAAGGTGATACTGAAAGCAGCACGGAGGATAACAGTGGATACGTTGACGAGGAAACAATAAATAACGGAGTCAGAAAGACTGTGGATGTAACTATTGCAGGTGTCACAGACAAGGTACCAACAGGTTATAAGGGCTACGGCAATACCACGCTTTTGTTTATGAACCAAAAAGGCTTTGAAAGCTTATGGGCTGACGGCAAGAGCGGTAATGAGTTCAAACCGGGGAATGCGATATATTCGGCATATGTGGTTGCAGAAAATGCAGATGAATATCAGGATACATTCGAAAAGGAGACGGAAGGAAATACTGAGTATTCGCAGATTAGTTTTTATGTCAGCAATCTGGATAAGGAGATGCGCGATGAAAAGTCTCTCTTTACACTGCTTGGAGTATTTGCATACGGACTTATTGTAGTCATTGCCTTAATAGGAATCACAAATATCATCAATACCTTAAGTACCGGAATGGAGCTTAGAAGCCGCGAGTTTGCCACATTAAGAAGCATTGGAATGACAGATAAGCAGTTTGTGGGAATGGTCAGGCTCGAGAGTGTGTTTATATCTGTGAAGGCACTTGCAATAGGAGTACCGCTTGGTATTTTAATAAGCTATCTCTTATGTGTTATGATGAACAGGATGGATGATGCAATCATTTATGAGCCGCCGTATAAAGCAATTATATTGTGTATATTGGTTGTAATAATGCTGATTTATGCTATCATGAAACTATCAATGACGAAGCTTAGACACAATAACATTATTGAGACGATCAAGAATGAAAATCTGTAGGAAATGCGGGAGCTGATATGAAAAAAATACTTCTCATAGAGGACAACAAAGGAATAACAGAGGGACTGTGTGATACCTTTACAGAACCTGAATATGAGCTTTTGACAGCAGGCAATTTAAAGGAGGCTGGGGTGCTTTTGAGTGAGCACCCCGGCCTTGTGCTGCTTGATGTGTCGCTTCCGGATGGGAACGGCTTTGATTTTTACAGCGAACGGCTGGAAAAAGAAAAAACACCGGTGATTTTTCTTACCGCAAGGGATGAGGAAAATGATATAGTAAAGGGACTTGAGCTTGGAGCGGAGGATTACATCACAAAGCCTTTTTCAGTAAGAGAGCTTGTGGCGAGGGTAAACCGCGTATTTTTACGAAGGAAAAATGATGACAGCTCATCTGTCATACACGCAGGAAGCATAAGCTATGATTTGGACAAAAAGGAAGCAAGAAGGGATGGACAGTTGATTGCTCTTTCAAGTCTTGAAAACCGCATACTTGATCTGCTTTTTACCAATCACGACAAGGTTGTGTCCAGAAATGCCGTGCTTGACTGCATCTGGGAGGCGACAGGCAACGATGTCTATGACCATACCGTGACTGTCTATATGAAGCGCATCAGGGCAAAGCTTGGTGAGGATGTGATAAAGACTGTGAAGGGAATCGGGTATCGTGTTGATTCAGATGAAGCTCTTTAAACAGTATCGACTGACAGAGACAGTTCCCGGGGGAAAGCATGAGAAAGAAGAAATATAATTTAGAGAACAGAAAACATTTTGTGTATTTTGCGATAATTTATACATGTATATGTGTGACGGTTATGGCTTTTACCGTCTTTTTTCAGTACAGGGCGTATACAAAAAACTATAACGTCACAGTGGCTAAGCTATGTGCGCTTATTCATGAAAAATATCCCGATGTATCAGATGGCAGTGTAGCCGCGATTCTAAATGACAGCAGCTTCGATAGTGATTATACAAATTTAAAAAGCGCAGAGACGCTCTTAAAAAAATACGGCATTGATATGGAAAAGGATTCCGCGGTCTTGTCAAATGAAAAAGCGCTTAAAGGAGCGCTTTGGCTAGACATATTTCTTGTTGTGCTTTTTGCAGGGGGCTTTTGCCTTTACATTGTGCTTATAAGATTTAGCTTTAAAAGACAGGTCAGACAGGCTGCGGATTATCTGCGCCGCATAAATCAGGGAGACTACAGACTTGTTATGGCAGATAGCACAGAGGGAGAGATTTCTATACTAAAGGGAGAGCTTTACAAGACAGCAATCTATTTGAGGGAGTCTGCGGAAAATGCAAAGGCAGACAAGCTTTTGCTAAAGGATGCGCTTTCTGACATATCGCACCAGCTTAAGACTCCGCTCACATCACTTTCGATAAATCTGGAAAATCTGGAAGGAAATCCTGATATGGCATCTGAAAACAGAAGCAGGATAATGCGCAGGGCAAAGCGCGATGTGGACAATATATCGCATATGGTGCAGGCTATCTTAAAGCTTTCAAGGCTTGAAGCGGATGTTGTGGAGTTTGATGAGAAGGATACGCTGCTGTCTGAAATTGTGTATGAGGCAGCTGACAATGTTATGGCACTTTGCGATTTGAGAGACATAAGGCTGTCCATAGATGAAGGCTCGGATAAGGATGCCTGTATACATGCTGATGCATACTGGCAGTGTGAGGCCATTACAAACATAGTAAAAAATGCAGTGGAGCACGCAGAAAGTGAGGTAAAGATAGGCTTTTACAGGTATGAGATGTATGCAGAGATAACAGTGCAAAACGATGGAGAGACCATAAGTGATGAGGACAAAAAGCATATTTTTACGCGTTTTTACAGCGGCAGCGGACAGCCGGCAGACAGCATCGGCATAGGACTTTCGCTGGCGGAAGCAATTGTGCGTCATGACAATGGATATATCCTTGTGGAGGATTGTAAAAAAGATGTATTAAATGAAAAAAATGAATGCAGTGGCACACGCTTTGTGGTAAGATATTTGTGATAAGTTGAGAAAAATTATCAATAAATACACTAGGAAGAGATAAAATGACACTAAAAGAACTTGGCATAGGACAGAGTGCCAGAATACTTACAGTAGGCGGTGAGGGCGCACTGCGCCAGCATTTCCTGGATATGGGAGTAATCCCAAAGGCCGAAGTAACAGTTATCAAATTTGCACCGATGGGAGACCCGATGGAGCTTCAGGTGCACGGCTATGAGCTCACATTGAGGCTTGATGATGCGGCACATATTGAGGTAGAATTAATTGACAGCCGTTCAAGAAAGCATGAGGGCCCTAAAAAGATAAGCAACACAGCCCATCCCGGACTTGGCGAGGAGGGCAAATACCATGTGAAGGGCAGTGGCAATCCCCTTCCGGATGGTGAGAAGCTCACATACGCACTTGTGGGAAACCAAAACTGCGGCAAGACAACACTTTTCAACCAGCTTACAGGCTCAAACCAGCATGTGGGCAATTTCCCGGGAGTGACGGTGGACAGAAAGGATGGCTCTATTAAAGAACATCCGGATACATCAATCACAGATTTACCGGGCATTTACTCAATGAGCCCATATACTAATGAGGAGATTGTGTCGAGAAACTTTGTGCTCGATAACAAGCCAAAGGCCATAATAAATATCGTAGATGCGACAAATATCGAGAGAAACCTGTATCTGACCATGCAGCTTCTTGAGATGGATATACCGATGGTTATCGCTCTAAATATGATGGATGAGGTGACGGCAAACTCAGGCTCAATCGATGTAAATAAAATCGAGGGACTGTTAGGAGTGCCTGTTGTACCGATTTCAGCCGCGAAGAATCAGGGTGTTGATGAGCTGGTGCGCCATGCAATACACATTGCAAAGTATCAGGAGCGCCCGGGCAGACAGGATTTCTGTGATGAGAATGATTTTGGCGGTGCCGTGCACAGATGTATACACGCGGTCAGTCACCTGATTGAGGATCATGCAAAGCTCGCCGGAGTTCCGATTCGCTTTGCTGCTACCAAAATTATCGAGGGGGATGCACTTATATTAGAGCAGCTTCATCTTGATGAGAATGAGAAAGAGGCAATAGAGCATCTGATTGTCCAGATGGAGAAGGAGCGAGGCCTTGACAGAAGCGCTGCAATTGCGGATATGCGCTTTACATTTATTGAGAAAATATGCGAGAGCACCGTGGTAAAACCAAAGGAGAGCAGGGAGCGTATCAGAAGTGAGCGCATCGACCGTGTTCTTACAGGCAAATACACGGCAATACCGTGCTTTATAGTGATAATGCTTGCTGTATTTTATCTCACCTTCAACGTAATCGGAGCAGGCCTTCAGTGGCTTTTGGAGCAGGGCATAGGAGCACTGACCGCGCTTACGGATAAGGCGCTCACAGCGGCAGGCGTGAATGAGGTGCTGCACGGACTGGTAATAGACGGCATCTTTCAGGGTGTCGGAAGCGTATTAAGCTTTTTGCCGATTATCGTGACACTGTTCTTTTTCTTATCCCTCATGGAGGACAGCGGATACATAGCGAGGGTTGCATTCTTCATGGACAAGCTCCTTCGTAAGATAGGACTTTCCGGACGAAGCATAGTACCAATGCTCATAGGCTTCGGCTGTACGGTGCCGGCTGTCATGGCGACACGTACACTGCCAAGTGAGAGAGACCGTAGAATGACTATACTCCTCACACCGTTTATGAGCTGTTCGGCAAAATTGCCAATTTATGCATTCTTTGTTAGTGCATTTTTCCCGAAGCATGGCGGACTTGTCATGGGAGGACTGTACTTCCTTGGCATAATTGTCGGAATACTTTTCGCATTTATCTACAGAAAGACTTTGTTCAGGGGTGACGCAGTGCCGTTTGTCATGGAACTGCCAAACTACAGGATGCCGGGCGCCAAGAATGTGTGCCAGCTCCTCTGGGAGAAGGCAAAGGACTTTTTGCAGAAGGCATTTACGGTAATACTTATTGCCACAATGCTGATATGGTTCTTACAGAGCTTTGACATACACTTTAACATGGTAACAGACTCAAAGGACAGCATGCTTGCCGTTATTTCAAGTATTATCGTGCCTGTCTTTAAGCCTCTGGGACTCGGCGACTGGCGTATATGCACGTCACTTATCAGCGGACTCATGGCAAAGGAGAGCGTGGTATCAACACTTGAGATACTGTTTGGCGGAACGGTTACGACAGCACTCACAACACTTTCAGCCGCATCTCTTCTGGTGTTCTCGCTGCTCTACAGCCCATGCGTGGCTGCTATAGCATCCATAAAGAGAGAGCTGGGTGCAAAGTGGGCAGTCAGTGTGGTGCTTTTGCAGTGTGCGATTGCATGGGTGGCAGCATTTATTGTAAGAGTTATTGGACTGCTTGTGATGTAATTAAAAACAGACTATTGTTTAAAAAATATAAAAGGAGATATGTGATGGAGATTAAACTGGAAAATGAATCACTTGAGCTCACGATAAACAGCTTCGGAGCAGAGCTTAAAAGCATCACCGGCAAGGAAACAGGTACACAGTATCTGTGGGATGCCGATGAGAAATACTGGAAGAGAAGCGCACCGGTGCTTTTCCCGTTTGTCGGCAGCTTAAAGGACAAGAAGTTTACCGTTGATGGGACAGATTATCCGATGGGACAGCACGGCTTTGCAAGGGATATGGAGTTTGAGCTTGTGTCACAGACAAGGGATGAGGCATGGTTTTCACTTAAATCAAATGATGAGACTCTTGCAAAATATCCGTTTGAGTTTGTGCTCGAAATCGGCTATAAGCTCTCAGGCAGTGAGATAAAAGTGACCTGGAGGGTGACTAATCCTGCGAAAAAGGATTTACTTTTCTCAATAGGTGGTCATCCTGCATTTATGTGCCCGGTCGCAGAGCAGGGAAAGCAGTCAGACTATTATCTGAAGCTTGACACAGACAAAGCAATCACCTACGGACTTATCTGTGACGGAGGACTTTTAGACAAGGATGACAATCTGCTTAATGTGGATGTGGATGGATACTGTCAGATAGATGAGCATATGTTTGATAAGGATGCGCTCATAATAGAAAACAGACAGGCTTCAAAGGTGAGCCTGTGTACACCGGATAAGAAGCCATACCTTACGGTGTCCTTTGATGCGCCTTTATTTGGTCTGTGGTCACCGGCAGGAATGGGAGCACCGTTTATCTGTATTGAGCCGTGGTACGGCCGATGCGACAGAGCAGGCTTTGCCGGAGAATTAAAGGACAGGGAGTATGGTAATTCGTTGGCACAGGGTGAGAAATTTGAGAAGTCATATACGATTGCAATTGAGATGTAGATTTTCTTGTTCTTAATGTGACTTAAGACTTAAATAGTTACAAACAAAAATATAAGATATAGTTAGAATCATGGGACTGCGATATATTGTAGTCCCATGATTTTTGTATTGACAAAATGCAAGATATGAAATATATTATACTTAACTAGTGACTAATAAACAGTAGAGTATTAATCAGTAGAGAGGGTGTTATAATGCAAAAGCAAAATTCAAAAAAGAAATTTTTGGAGAAACTTTATATTAGCTTATCATTTTATTTTGGGGATGATGACTGTGATAGTTTAATTAAAGACTATGAAGAATGGTTCGAAAATGAAGAAATGGCTGAAAAAAGCGAGTACGAAATATGTTCCGGCTTAGGAAAACCGTTTGATATCGCGAGAAATTTATACAAAGATTCAAAAGAAGGAAAAGAGCATACGTTTCCATTGAAGAGTAGTGTTTTATTACAGACAATTGCCACGCTGGTTATATATTATGTGCTATGCGTCAGTTTGTTAAGATACTTTGATAAAAACGGCTGGAATTTTTATCCGGTTGCTTTGATAGCTAATGTTCTAGTATTTGTTGCAGGTTTGTTTATTCTTAAAAAATCAAAATTAACATGTGATATGCAATTTAAAAACCATCTGTTATTAATCGGATTATTCTTTTTTATTTTATTAACAGAAGTATTTCTGGTAATGAAAAAGAATGAGGCTGGCTTAGGGAGTTATTATGTGGTATTAGTTACAACAGCTATAATTATTCTGAGTTGTATTATTATTTACATCATCTTAAAGAAATATATAATAAACAGGGAATTGGGTTTTATAACGATATTTCATATACTTGGTATTATTACCTGTTTAATGTATTTTATAAATCAGTTACATATGTTTTATATAGAAAGAACGTTTGGGCTTGAAAAAATAATAGCATATAGTAGTTTATTATATATTCAGACGCTGATTTTTGGGACAATTTTATTGTTAAAATTAAAATTTGAGAGGAAATCATAAATGGATTCACAGCTAAAAAGAGGAATCTTAAATATATGTATTTTACAGCTTTTAAAACAAGAAGACAGATATGGATACGATATAATTAAAATATTGCAGGGACTTTTCCCGGATACAGATGAAAGCACTATTTATGCCATTCTAAGAAGACTGAATAAAGGAGGGTTGACGGAAGTATATTACAGTGAAAAATCATTGGGACCACAGAGAAAATATTATAAAATAGTAGAAAAGGGGGAATTATATTTAAAAGAAAACATAGCTTCCTGGAATGAGATAGTAAGGATTTTTCACGAACTTGAAATAATGTAATTGATGGAACATTTAAAATTACTTGTTCAGATGAAGGAACAATAAGCGATAATAATTAACTACACATGTATTTGAAAAGCAGGTGCATCGGCATATATAGCATAACGCTATATGTGCCTTGGTGCACCTGCCTTTTTCATGCCGGCCTGAAGCAGCCATTTCTGATCAATTTTCTTAAGATCTTCACCGAATCTGACATGCAGCCGAACTGAGCCTTCGAGCTGCTCGATATGTTCAATGGTGCCCTTGCCGAACTTTGGATGATTGACATCGTCATTGATATTAAATTTTACAGTACTGTTTTTCTTTTTGCGGTATTCCTGCTCGCGTGAATATGTGTCGCGGATAGGAATACTCTTGTCAGTAATTTTCTTTTTGAGAACCTTATCATAATCGTGCTTAATAAGTCCTTCACCGGCTTTGTAGTAAGGAGTGGGAGCTGCTCCGATAAGTGAGCAGCAGTATTTCCACGCACTTCCGTGGATGCCGGGCTGCCAGTTGTACTTGTCCGGTATATCCATATTATATTGCATATAGTGGGCATATTCGTGCTTATATAAATCCATCCTGTCATCCTTTGACAAGGGCTTTGTCACACAGTAGCCGATGAAAAGCAGCGAAAAATGAAATTCTTCTTCATCCTGCCCAAAGCCCGGAGTGTATGCACCGAGCCTGTCCGTATCAAAGCCAAATGTGATAGGAACCCTTGCACCGTTAAGCCCAAGCTGTCTGTCGAGCTTCTGGTAGAGAAAGCGGATTTCCGCGAGATGTATTTTTGTTTCGTTTTCGAGTAGTTGTCGTAAATTGTTGTCTATGTTCATAAGTATATTTCTCTAAAAAATCAGTTTGTTTTCAACACAGTAATGATATATTCCGTCATTCTCAACCGATTTGCACACAAAATCAGCCTTAGCCTTGACTTCGTCCTTTGCATTGCCCATGGCAACACCAATGCCTACGGCCTCAAGCATTTCAATATCGTTATGTCCGTCACCGAAAGCAATTGCTTCATCCTTTGAGAAGCCATAATGCCTAAGCACTGCAGCAACAGCATTGCCTTTGCCACTGTTAAGCGGAATAATATCAACGGCCTTATCCCACCATGCAGTTATCTGTGAGTGGGGCGCGCCGGATAGAATCTGTGAGTGCTCATCTTTTTGGCAGGAGCACATAATCTGATATATATCAGTCCTGCTTATCTCGTCAAAATTGTCAGCGATTTTAAGCTTTTCGCTGCCGAAGGCAAAGTACTGCTCTAAATCAGGGTCGGTACCGTTTGTGACAATCATATGCTCGTTGCTGATTGCAATGGCGCGGTTCATCTGCTTTAGATTGGAAATTATCTGATATTTGTCGTGCTCATTAATAGGATTTTTGAAGATGATATCATTGCCTGCGGTGACGAATGAGCCGTTAAAGGTGAGCAGGACATCAAAATCAATTCCATCAAAATGAGGCACACCTGTGTAGCATCTTCCGGTAGCCATACAAAGGATGATGCCATTTTGGTGGAGCTGCCTAAGTGCAGCAGCAGTGTTTGCGGATAATTCTTTATGTCCCAGCCGAAGCAGGGTGCCATCCACATCAAAGAATGCTATTTTAATCATAATTCACCTGCCTGTTTTAATGCTAGTTTAATGATATTTTCATTTATATAGAATCCGTTTGATTGAATTTTGGTTATTGCATTTTTTACAGAAGAAATAAAATGTTAAGTAAGTCTGCATTGCACAATGCAATTAATGGTGTTGAATTGACAATTACCCTACGCATTATTCATCTCCTCTATAAATTCTGCTTCATCATCAAAACTGAAGATAGATATATTATTATTGCTTAGATATTTGACGAAATCTTCCTCACTCATTCCGGCTATCTGTGCACAATATCCAATAGAAATATGGTTTTTTAAATAAAGCATTAGAGCAGTAGCTTTCTTGGCAAAAGCATTAGCTTCATCTTTGGTCATTTTGGTATCGTATAATACTTCATCTGGTATTTTTATTGCAATACTACACATATAAACACCTCTTTCTATTTATAATGAATCATTAATTATATCTCAGTTACATGATAACATAATAAGCGCAAGATTAAAAACATTTATTTAAATTTCTGCCACAACGTAAGGTACGTAAGCCGGGGTCTGTGTGGCACACGCACTTTAGCTATCGCTACGCTTAGCAACTAAGATTCTGTACGAAATTATGCTCATGAAGCGTAGAAACGCACCTGCATGGACGCAGGGGAGAGGAAGATTTACATATGTGTACGCAGGAGGACCTGGTTCATAAAGATTACCATTTCTTATAACTGTGTTCTTGATATTAAAGGACACAAGTGGCTTTTTTCAATATGTTGTTGTTAATTTATGGTGTTGGGCTTCCACCATTATGCCAGAAGCCTCACAAAAAGTAGCTGAAACTGCAGAAATCACCAAAACAGCACCCCAAACCCAGCCCAAAAGCCGGATAAGACCCGGCAAAAAGTAGCTGAAACTGCAGAAATCACCAAAACAGCACCCAAACCCAGCCAGAAAGCCGGAAAAGACCTGGCAAAAAGTAGCTGAAACTGCAAAAATCCCAAAAACAGCTCCAAAAACCCAGCCGTAAAGCCTCATAAAAATGGACTTATAGACATGTATTGATGGCTTAGTTGAGAATTAACTACTGTGGAGTGTACTAGAACTTGTGAGTAGCGTGTCATTTGTAACCGCCAAAGCGTACACAATGAAGCAGTAACTATAAACTGTGAGATTATAGCAAACCATCTAGCATATACATTTGTATAAGTTTCGACGGTTTCGTCGTGCATAGAAAACCTAAGAGCATAATTTCGTACAGAATCTTAGTCGCGAAGCGTAGCGAGGGCGAAAGTGCGTGTCCTCAACAGTTCCAAGCTTACGTACCGACCTACGACCAATGCGCAAAAGTTGCGCATAAAAACGCGCACCCAATCCCTTGTTTGTGAAAAATGCTTGAAAACAAAAGTTAAAAAATGTCGAAATTGCACATTGACATAATCGCAATGCTGTAATATACTAAGTTCAGAACAAACGGTTGCGCGAAAAACGCACCTAAGAAATAAATTAAATTACAAGCAAATGGAGGAAACAACGGATGGACAAATTTATTGTTAACATCATTCACCGCCCTGAGATGGTGCCTGAGTACTCAGCAACAGTGACAGGACAGGGAAAAGAAGAGGATATTGGAGATAAGAAGCTTATTACAGAGTCACTCGACATCTTCAAGACACAGCAGAGACTTGCACATGAGGCGGGACTCAAAACTACAATCCAGATGACATATGCTTCACTTTTTAATGATGAGGCAGTAGAGCTTGCAAAGCAGGATCACGAGAAATACGGTGATGAGATAGCACTTTCACTCCTTGGACTTCCATGTGAGGAGTTTAGAGAGAAGTATAAGACAAAGGATTTCTGTATCTGGATGTTCTCAATGGAGGACAAGAAAGCTATCGTAAATGATGTTTTCGAGAAATTCCATGACAGATTCGGTTTCTATCCTGAGTCAACAGGCTCGTACTATATGGATGCAGACCTTATAAACTACATCAAAGAAAAATACCCAATGGTAAAATGTGCAGTTGCAACATGCTGGGAGGAGGGCCCTAAGGCATACCACACATGTAACAACTCATGGTACACACTCTTCGACGGAGGCCCATGGGCACCATGGATTCCATCAAAGCAGAACACACATGCGCCGGCAGCAAATAAGGAAGAGGATAGCGGAATCGTAGCAATTCCACATCTCTCACGTGACCTTATTGCATGCTATGACGGAAACGGCTCAAACTTCGGAACACATCCACAGAACGTGCTTCGTGGAATGATTTATGATACAAAGACATGGGAGTATCCATATCTTTATAACCTCATCGACCAGTACAGAGACCTTGCAAAATACAATAACGGATACTCATACAACATGATGTTCGTAGGACCTGGCTGGATGAACAAGATGGGACGCTGGGAGCAGCCATATGAGCTTCTCTTAAAGTCATACACAGACGGCTGTAATTACTATGGCAAGTTAAAGAAAGAGGGTAAGCTCATCGACATGACAATGTCAGAGTTCGCTGATTACTTCAGAGAGAAGAAGGGTGTCAACGCAGGTAACTACAATGAGCCTGAGTGTGCACCATGGAGAGATATCCTTTACGGCTCAGACAAGCAGCTTTTCTGGTACTGTGACCCATACATGAGAGCATGCGTAAACATGGATCAGGGTGGAGCAATCGTAGACCTTCGTCCATACGTTGCAAAGCTTGAGTGGCCTGTAGGAATCGGAACAAAGCATGTACAGGATGCATCTTATCCATTCCTTATTCAGGAGAAATACAGAGCAGGATACTTTACACACTATGCAGGAGCTGGAACAGTAAGAAGTGCCAAGCTTTCACACAACGGTGAGGAGGTTGACCTGTGTCTCTGTCCTACACACAGCCATTTTTCAGAGGAAGTTATTGATGGCAAGAAGACAAGAATCCTTACACTTGATCCTGTAGATATTGAGTTTTATGATGTTAAGCTTACTCTTCAGACAAAGGAATACTTTGAGGAGGGCTCATCAAACATCAAGATTGAGCGTAATATCCTTAGCATGAGTGATCCAGATGCAGAGGTTTATCTCGATGAGTACATCACAGCATGCTATGGAACAACAGAGTATCCTGAGGATATGACAGGCATCACACTTACATGTGAGGGAGAAAACCCACAGAGCATCAATTATGAGTACAAGTGTCGTGATGCAAAGCTTGACGGAGCAACTGCAGTAAGCGCAGTAATTCCTGCAATTCAGACAAAGGTTTCACTCACACCATCTGCAAAGGCAGAGGGATACATTGAGGAAGGATATGCATTCTCTCCAATGTTCAAGCTTGGTTACAAGAAACAGATTAAAGACAAGGAGGTATTTGCAACATGGCTCAACTTGGAAAAGGCAAATTAAATTACAGATGTCCTTTATGTTTTATGAGGGATCTTGATATTGATATGTTCTATAATAAGGAAACAGGTATTTATAGCTGCATCCGCTGTCAGTTCAGAGGTACAGAGGAAGAGGTACTTCAGGGCAACGAGGATGTCCGCAAGAAGTACAAGGCTATGTACAAGAGATTCGACAAGTTCGATTTTGATTAAAGTAGTGATTAGTACGCTGCTGCTATAATAGCAGCAGCGTATTTTGCATTTCGCTACAAAGGAGAGTATATATGGCGAAAAGAAAAAAAGACACGATGGAATTCAGATTTTATGAGCTGCCACAGGGAGAATCTGCACTTGTGCTGTGTGGAGAATCATGGAAGAGAGTGTATGGTCATGATGAATTACACCTGCATTTCCATAATCTGCTTGAAATCGGCATCTGCCGCGAGGGAGATGGAAATATGTATCTGGATGAGGATATTTACCAGTATCATGATGGCGATATCACATTTATACCTGAGAATTTTCCGCATGTTACAGTCAGCTATGGTGAGGTGGTAAATTTCTGGGAGTATATTTTCATTGACCTGCGCTCTGTGATAGAAGAAATGTTTCCAAACAATGCGGCATTCCAGAATGATGCAGTTTCGACCATCTCAAAAAAAGCATTTATGACCAATGTATACCAAAGCCCGGTTGTGGCCGGATATATAAATTCCATCATTAGGGAAACTAATGAGCACAAGGAATATTCCCAGAGAACAATAAAGCTTCTTGTGCAGGGAATTGTAATTGAATTGCTGCGCAAGTATGATGAGCTGCCGGAGGAAGATAATGATGTCGTAAAGGGCACTAATATGTCACAGATAGCCACGGCGCTTGACTATATGAATAAGCATTACAGTGAAACAATAAAGGCAGGGGAGCTTTCGTCACTGTGCAATATGAGTGAGACTCATTTCAGGAGACTGTTTGAATCATATATCAATATGCCGCCTATGGAGTATCTGAATCTGATAAGAGTGCAGAAGGCATGCGAGCTTATGAAAAAGACAAATGAGCCGATGGAGCTTATTGCACAAAAATGTGGATTTACAACTCAGTCAACTTTTAACCGTAATTTCCGCAAATTTTTGAACACTTCGCCATATCAGTGGAAGATAAATCCTGAAAATTATGAGCATAAACTACTCAATTTTAGGATATCTGCACTAAAGGGATGGTAGAAAACATGTCTTTTCGCATATTTTTGTACATTTATGTTTGAATATGCATATAATTGTGTGGAATTTGTTAACACAGAAACAACGTATATGGTTATAATGACTATGTAATCAAGAAACGGACAAATATTCGTAGTCAAAATGCCCAATTAAAATAATATGATTATGAATGAATTGTAAACGTAGTATTGCAGAAACATCATTTTTATTAGGGAGGAAGAAAAATGAAAAAGAAAGTAGTTTCATTATTACTCGTAACAACAATGGTTGCCTCACTTGCAGCCGGATGTGGAGACTCATCTTCATCAGGAGATGGCACAGAAAAGACAGGTAAGAAGGTAGAGACAGTAGATGACGGCCATACACTTACAGCCTGGGCTTGGGATCCAAACTTCAATATCCCGGCACTCAAAGCAGCAGCAGAGGATTACAAGAAAAATGTAGATCCTGATTTTGTACTCAATATCGAGGAGCAGTCAGGGTCATCTGACATTGAGACAGCAATTACAACAGCAGGCTCAGCTGGGGATTACAGTACACTTCCTGACATCGTATTATTCCAGGATCACTACTTCCGGCAGTACCATACAAATTATCCTGATGCATGGGTATCAGCAAATGATGCAGATGTTAAGTGGGATGATTTCAGTCAGGAGAAGTTATCATTCTCTACAATCGACGGAGAGCACTTTGGATTCCCTGTTGATAACGGAACAGTAATCTTTGCTTACAGAACAGATCTTCTTGAGCAGGCAGGATACACAATCGATGATATGACAGGTATCTCTTGGAAGGATTTCATCGAGGTAGGTAAGAAAGTATACGAGAAGACAGGAAAATACTTACTTTGCATGGATGGAGACGGAAACGATTTATTCTACATGATGCTTCAGGCAGAGGGTGAGTCACAGTTCAAGGATGGCAAGCCAAAATTTGTAGACAATGCTAAATTAAAAGAAATCATGCAGGTACTTAAGGATATGATCGACAACAATGTTCTTTACCTTGCAAATAACTGGTCAGATTACACAGATCAGGTTATTCAGGGAGACATGGTTGCAGGCGTTATGAACGGAAACTGGATCATTCCTACAATCGAGAAGGTTACAGACAACAGTGGAAAGTGGGAGATTACATCTCTTCCAACACTTGAGGGTGGTGAAGGCTATGCATCAAACGGTGGTTCTTCACTTTACATCACAAGCAACTGCAAGCAGGCAGACCTTGCTAAGAAATTCTTAGCATATACATTCGGTGGCGGATCTTATACAGACAAGGGTGTATCTGAGACATATGACAATGCTCTTAAGAATGGTGGTGTTATCACTACATATACACCTGCAGGCAAGTCAGAGGTTTACAACGAGGGTGTTGAGTATTTCAACAACCAGCCAATTTACGCTAAGATCGTTGAGATGGGTGCAAATGTTAAGATAATCGAGCAGAGCGATTTCCACTACGATGCACGTAAGAAGCTTGCTACAGCACTTATCAATATTACTCAGAATGGTGCAGATATCGATTCAGAGATAAAGACAGCAGAGGATGACCTTAAATTCACAATGGGACTTTAATCTGTTAGCTTGATGGCAAATGTACAGGGAGCCATTAAATGGCTCCCTGTTTTTTCTCAAAGACTTATAGTTAGGAGGCCTTTACAGTGAAAAATAAGAAAAAAGGAATGAGCATAACCGGTAAACAAAGGGCAGCCGGCTGGATGTATCTGGCTCCGGCAACAATACTCATTTTCATAATGAGCTTCTGGCCTATAATCCAGGCTGTTATTACATCCTTTAAAACCGGCTCAAGCGCAAATATGCAGTGGGCAAATCCACTTACTTACAACTACACAAGAATGTTTCAGGATGCGGTTTTCAAGAGATCTATCGGAAACACATTCTTATATTTAATTATCGAAGTGCCAATCATGCTTGTACTGGCAATCTTACTGGCACAGTTACTTAACAATAAGCACCTTAAATTTAAAGGACTTTTCCGTACATGTGTATTCTTACCATGTGCAACATCACTCGTATCATATGCATTGATTTTTAAATCGCTTTTTGCAACACAGGGACTTATCAATACAATCCTTGTTAAACTTGGAATATTAGAGAACAACTTTAACTTCCTTGGTACAGGCTGGAGTGCTAAGATTATTATCATAGTAGCTCTTATCTGGAGATGGACAGGATATAATATGGTGTTCTTTTTAGCAGGTCTCCAGAATATTGAGTACTCTGTTTACGAGGCGGCAAAGATAGATGGAGCAAGCGGCTGGAGAACCTTCTGGTCTATCACGGTTCCTCTTCTTAAACCTACAATTGTTATGACAACTATCATGTCAATAAACGGTACATTACAGCTCTTCGACGAGTCTGTAAACCTGACAAAGGGTGGACCTGCAAATGCGACAATCACCATGTCACATTATATCTATAACGGCTCGTTTGGTGAAGGCGTTGCAAACTTTGGATATGCATCAGCAATGTCTGTTATCGTATTCATCATGGTTGCTATACTGGCATTTATCAATCTGAAAGTAGGTGACAAGCGTGACTAAGAAAAAACATGGATCATCAATACAAAAAAGGCTTATACCTTCATACATTTTTCTTGTAATAGTTTCGTTCATCTCAGTATTTCCGTTTTTCTGGATGATATCGGCAGCGACCAACAAGTCTATTGACATTGCAAGAGGTAGAATTGCATTTGGTGGCTATGCCCTTGAGAACTTAAAGAAACTGTTTGCATCACAGAACGTTGCACTTGGAATGAAAAACTCACTTATCAATGCAACAGTTCAGACAATTATAGCACTGCTTGTCTGCTCACTTGCCGGTTACGGCTTTGAGCTCTATCATGACAAGGCAAAGGATAAGCTGTTCTCAGTTTTACTTCTTGCCATGATGATTCCGCAGGTAGCTACACTTATTCCTCTGTTCAAGATGATGTCAAAGCTCGGCTTTATAAATACGGTATGGGGCTTCATGCTCCCGGCTATTTCAACGCCGTTCCTCATCATGATGTTCAGACAGAATTCGAGAAACTTCCCAATCGATATAATGGAGGCGGCACGAATTGACGGACTCAGTGAGATTGGTATTTTCTTTAAGATGTATATGCCTGTACAGAAATCAACATATGCAGCAGCTGCAGTTATTACATTCATGAATGCATGGAACTCATACCTGTGGCCAAAGGTAATCCTCAATAAGCCTGCTGCTATCACAATGCCAATGCTTATTGCAAACCTTGCAGCAGGATATACAGTAGATTACGGTGTACTGATGATGGGCGTTCTTTTCTGCTCCATCCCTACAATGCTCGTATTCTTTGTACTCCAGAAGCAGTTTGCAGAGGGAATTACAGGATCTGTTAAATAAAAGTAAAATAATATTGTTAAAAATTAAGAAGGCAAATAATGTTTATTATTTGCCTTCGTCTTATAAGAGGGCTTTGTGTTTAAAACAGACATGTATCAAATAATAAATACAGTAGATAGGAGTGTAAAAATATGAGTGATTTTGATTCAAATATCATTAAGAATCCGGAAATATTTGAGCAGAACAGACTTGCGGCTCATTCGGATCATGTATGCTATAAAAATGAACTGGAGAAAATTAAAGGGAAATCAAGCCTGAGATATGATATGAACGGCTTATGGAAGTTTGCATATGCAAAGAATCAGTCCCTGGCTCCTTGTGGCTTTGAGGCAGCTGATTATGATTGCAAAGGCTGGGATGAGATCAGGGTTCCGGCACATATCCAGATGGAAGGCTATGACGTGCCAATCTATACGAATACCACATATCCGTGGGAGGCTGATGAGTCTATAAAGCCGGGCGAGGTACCTGAGATTTTTAATCCGGTTGCAAGCTATGTGAAGTATTTCACAATCCCTGAGAATATGAAGAACAAGAGGGTGTGTATTTCGTTCCAGGGAGTGGAGAGCGGTTTTGCACTCTGGCTGAATGGACATTATGTCGGCTACAGTGAGGACACATTTGATCCGTCTGATTTCGAGCTGACTGATTATATTATTGAGGGTGAGAACAAGCTTGCGGTCAGGGTATGGAAATGGACATCAAGCAGCTGGTGTGAGGATCAGGATTTTTACAGATTTTCAGGCATTTTCAGAGATGTATTTTTGTATGCTGTTCCTTGTGCACATGTGGAGGATCTGTCAGTTGTTCCTACACTTAATGATACCTTTGACGAGGGCACACTTAGTGTGTCAATAAAGGCAGATGGTGATGGTATTGCAAGTGTAAAGCTTTATGAGCTGGGCGATTTGTCTGTGGAGAAATATGACAGGGCAAAGCTTTTATTGGAAGAGTTTGATATAGAGCTTAGGAATAAGGAAATTTGCGAGGGCTCATGTAATGTGAAAAATCCTCTGTTATGGAGCGCTGAAAAGCCGAATCTGTATGAGGTTAAAATTATAGTTAAAGATACGCATGGAAATGAGACTGAGTTTATCAGCCAGCTGGCAGGCTTCAGAAGATTTGAGATGGTAGACGGACTCATGAAGCTAAACGGTAAGCGTATTGTATTTAAGGGTGTAAACCGCCATGAGTTCAGCTCAATAACAGGCCGTGTGCCAAACCGTGATGAGGTGATAAAGGATATTGTCACAATGAAAAAGAACAATATCAATGCTATAAGAACAAGCCATTATCCTGATGATTCCATGCTCTATAAGCTTTGCGATATTTATGGAATCTATATGATAGCTGAGAACAATCTTGAGAGTCATGGCACATGGGAGGCATATAATAAGGGCTATGTTGACCTTGACTTTGTAGTGCCAAAGGACAAGCCACAGTGGAGAGAAATGATGCTGGACCGTGCCAACTCATGCTATCAGAGGGATAAAAATCATCCGGCAATCCTTATCTGGTCATGCGGCAATGAGTCGTTTGGCGGCAAGACCATATATGAGATGTCACAGCTTTTCAGACAGCTTGATAAGCATCGTCTGGTTCATTATGAGGGAGTATTTAGCGATAGAAGCTATAATGACACAAGCGACATGGAAAGCCAGATGTATACTCCGGTTGCAGGCATTGAAAAATTCCTGGCAGAGCATCCTGAGAAACCGTTTATCTGCTGCGAATATACACATGCAATGGGAAATTCCTGCGGTGCTATGCACAAATATACAGAGCTTACAGACCGCGAGCCTAGATATCAGGGCGGATTTATCTGGGATTATATTGACCAGTCAATCTACAAAAAGGACAGATACGGCAAGTGGTTCCTCACATATGGCGGAGATTTCGGCGACAGGCCTACAGATGGAGATTTCAGCGGAAACGGCATCTGTTACGGCGGAGAGAGAGAGGCTTCTCCAAAGATGCAGGAGGTGAAGTTCAATTATCAGAATATCTCGGTTGATTTTGACAGCGACGACATCTTTACAGTCACAAACAAAAATCTCTTTGTAAATACATCGGTTTTTGATGCTTTTGCCATTCTTCTTGCAGACGGTGAGGAGGTTTACAGGACAAAGCTTCAGATATCTGTTCCACCGATGGATAGGGCAAGCTATGAGGTGCCGGTGACTCTTAAAAATTCCATGATAGATGTGGAAAAAGAGTACTGTATTGTCGTATCATTTGTATTGAAGGAAAACACCATCTGGGAAAAGGCAGGATATGAGATTGCATTCGGACAGCATATGATAAAGAAGCCTGTAAGTGAGTATTCATGCGACAAATCAGTTGAGCTTGTTGTTGGAAACGGAAATATCCTTGTAAGAGGTGAGAACTTTAAGGCACTTTTCTCAAGAATGAATCTGGGAATGGTTTCATATGTATACGGTGGCGTCGAGATGCTTCCAAATACTATCCCACTGCCGAATTTCTGGAGAACACCTACCAACAATGATTCCGGCAACATGATGCCACAGCGCTATGCACAGTGGAAGATTGCCAGCATGTATGTGACCACCAGACAGAATCAGCGCTTTGCAGATACATCACCAAGGGTAGAAAAAAATGATAACAATATCGCCATCACATACACTTATTTCATGCCTACCACACCGCAGAGCTCATGCGAGGTGACATACAGGGTGTTTGGTGATGGAACAATCGAGACAACTCTGTCATATGACCCTGTAAAGGAGCTTGGCGATATGCCGGAGTTTGGCATGATATTCAAGCTGGATGCCGATTATGATACAGTGAAATGGTACGGACTCGGACCACAGGAGACATACGAGGACAGACAGCATGGCGGAAAGTATGGTGTATACGAGAATAAAGTGGCAGACAACATTGCCGAGTACCTCGTTCCGCAGGAGAGCGGCAACAAGTGCAGAGTAAGATATGCAAAGGTAATGGATAAGAAGGGCAGAGGCATGCTGTTCTTTGGTGATGAGCTCTCGTTCTCGGCACTGCCATATACACCACATGAGCTGGAAAATGCAGCGCATCATTTCGAGCTTCCACCTGTACACTATACTGTTGTCCGTGTGGCAAAGAAGCAGATGGGTGTAGGCGGAGACGACAGCTGGGGCTCACATACTCATCCGGAGTACCTGCTTGATGTCTCAGAGAAAATGGAATTCACATTCTGTTTCCGCGGAATTTAGCATTTTAAGGTTGTCAGGAATATTATTACACATTTTGAGAGCAGGGACTATTACTGGGACTGCTCTCATGGTGTAAATAAACGATATAAGAATTAAGGAGAATTAAAATGTCAAAATTTATTAAGGGTATGGATTTATCAACCTTGCTAGAGCTGGAACGCTGCGGAGCAAAATACTACGAGGATGGAAAGGAGAAGGATATTCTTGACATCATGAAGGAGCATGATGTTGACACAATCCGTCTTCGCCTGTGGAACGACCCAAAATCAGATGATGGTGAGCCTTACGGTGCGGGGAACAATGACCTGGCTGAGACTATTGCTATCGGAAAAAAGGTTACAGATGCAGGCTTTGGAGTGCTTTTGAATTTCCACTACAGTGATTTCTGGGCAGATCCGGGAAAGCAGATTAAGCCAAAGGCATGGAAGGATTTTGGTGTGGACGAGCTGGAGCAGGCTGTATATGATTTTACACTTGAAAATCTGACAAAGATTATTGAGGCAGGTGTAAATGTCACAATGATTCAGGTAGGTAATGAGCTTTCAAACGGACTTTTGTGGCCTGAGGGAAAGGTACCTAACTACGATAATATAGCAAAATTTGTGAATGCCGGAATACGTGCCTGCCGCAAGGTAAATGCTGATATTCCGATTATGATTCACCTCGATAATGGTGGAAACAATGAGCTTTATGTCAGATGGTTTACAAACTTCATCGAAAGAGGAGAAGAGTTTGAGTATATCGGATTGTCATACTATCCTTTCTGGCACGGCTCACTCGATCAGCTTGAGTTCAATATGAACGATATTGCAAAGCGTTTCAATAAGGACCTTATAATCGCTGAGGTATCTATGGGCTTTACCATGGACAGCTATCAGGAGTATGAGAAGCTTGCTGATTCTGAGCGCAAGGGTTATGCGACAAAACCGGAGCTCGTTGAGAAGATAGATTATCCTATGACTATTGAGGGACAGGCTGACTTTACAAAGGATTTCTTAAACAGGGTGGCAAATGTGGTGGATGACCACGGAAAAGGATTTTTCTGGTGGGAGCCAGCGTGGATTCCTGTACCGGGCTCAGGCTGGGCTACACCTGCTTCACTTAAGTACATGAATGATCCGGGACCATGCGGCAATGAGTGGGCAAACCAGGCACTCTTTGACTATGATGGAAATGTGTTGCCGGCACTTGATGTTATTAAGTGTTTCAAAAAATAATTACAAAGAATATATGTAATTTTGTTGCATGATTTGATTTGTTATGTTGCATTTTCAGTCGGATGTATTGCAATGTAAAAATGTGCAGTTATAATAGAGTTATAAAGAAAAAACGAAATATTTTAACTATCAATTTAACGCAAATACAATCAGCAAAGGAGAAGAAAAAATGATACAGCAGAACGTATTAGACAAATTCAAGGAGCTTTTTGGAGCAGATGGGGATATCAGAGTATATTTTGCTCCGGGACGTGTAAATCTGATAGGTGAGCATACTGACTACAATGGAGGACATGTGTTCCCATGTGCACTTACCATCGGCACATATATGGCAGCAAGAAAGCGCGACGACAGGAAGCTTCGTTTCTACTCTATGAATTTTGACAATCTGGGTGTGGTTGAGTCATCACTTGATGAGTTTACACCTGATCCGGACGGACTTTGGATAAACTATCCAATGGGTGTTATGTGGGCCTTCGAGGGACGCGGAATGAAGCTTGAAAGCGGTCTTGATATTGTTTTATTCGGAAATATTCCAAACGGCTCAGGACTTTCTTCGTCAGCATCTCTTGAGGTGGTTACAGGATATATGTTAAAGGATATTTACGGCTTTGACGTGACAAATCAGGATATGGCACTTATCGGTCAGTATTCAGAGAACAACTACAACGGCTGTAATTGCGGTATCATGGATCAGTTTGCATCTGCAATGGGCAAAAAGGACAATGCAATTTTCCTTGACTGCAATACTCTTGATTTTGAGTATGCACCAATCGTTTTGGACGGTGCAAAGATCGTGGTTACAAACAGCATGGTTAAGCACAGCCTTGTAACAAGTGCTTACAATGACAGAAGAAATGAGAGTGCACAGGCTCTTAAGGATATACAGACAGTATGTGACATCAAGACTCTCGGTGACCTGACAGATGAAGAGTTCGAGGCTCATAAGGATGCGATTAAGGATGAGGTTGCACGTAAGAGAGGCAAGCATGCGGTTTATGAGAACCAGCGTACCATCAAGGCTGTTAAGGCATTAAAGGAAAATGATATTGAGACATTTGGAAAGCTTATGAATGCTTCACATGTATCACTTCGTGATGATTATGAGACATCATGTCCTGAGGTTGACGTACTTGTTGATGAGGCATGGAAGATTCCGGGTGTTATCGGATCACGAATCACAGGAGGCGGATTTGGCGGCTGTACAGTCAGCATAGTAAAGGACGAGGCTATTGATCAGTTTAAGGCAAACCTGACAAAGGCCTATGAAGAGAAGGTTGGAAAGACACCTGAGTTTTATGTTGTTTCAATCGGAGACGGACCTAGCCGTCTGGCATAAAATTAGCAATATGAAATAACAGTAACGGATAAATAGGTTTTTTGCGACAATGATTAAGGAGCATGACATGATTCAGGAGAGAATATTAGAATTAGTAAAATATGGTCTTACAACAGGACTTGTTGACCCTGCTGATGAGGTATACACAGTAAACAGACTTCTCGAGGTGCTCGGAGTGGACGATATCGAGGATGAGACATTTGAAAAGGTAGAGGCTCAGCCAGCATGGACACAGGAAGAGGCAGAGGAGAAGCTTGAGGGTATACTCGAGGATATGATGACATACGCATATGACAATGGCATCATGAAAGAAAACAGCATTGTATACAAGGATCTTTTTGATACAAAGCTGATGGGCTGCCTTGTAAATGCACCAAGTGTGATCAGAGCTCGCTTTAAGGATTTATACGACAATGAGTCTTCACTTGCGGCAACCGATTATTTTTACAAATTAAGCTGTGACAGCAATTATATCAGAAGACAGCGCATAAAGAGGGATATGAAATGGACCACAGACACAGAGTATGGCACACTTGATGTGACAATCAATCTCTCAAAGCCTGAGAAGGATCCAAAGGCAATTGCTGCCGCTAAAAATGCTAAGCAGAGCGCATATCCAAAGTGCCAGCTTTGTAAGGAAAATGAGGGCTATGCAGGCCGCGTAAACCATCCTGCAAGAGAAAACCACAGAATTATCCCTGTTACAATAAACAACAGCCAGTGGTTTTTCCAGTACTCACCATATGTATACTACAATGAGCACTGTATCGTGTTCAATTCAAAGCATACACCGATGAAAATAGAGCGTGCCACATTTGGAAAGCTGCTTGATTTTGTGACACAGTTTCCACATTATTTTGTAGGCTCAAATGCAGATCTGCCAATCGTTGGAGGCTCTATCTTAAGTCACGACCATTTCCAGGGCGGACACTATACATTCGCTATGGCAAAGGCTCCGATAGAGAAAGAAATTACATTCAAGGGCTACGAGGATGTCGAGGCAGGTATCGTAAAATGGCCTATGTCTGTTATTAGAATCAAGTCAGCAGACAGGGATAAGCTTATTGACCTTGCAGATAAGATTCTTCTTGCATGGAGAGGCTATACAGATGAAGAAGCATTTATTTTTGCAGAGACAGATGGAGAGCCACACAACACTATCACACCTATAGCAAGACGTCGTGACGGAGACTATGAGCTTGACCTTGTGCTCAGAAACAACATCACAACAGAGGAGCATCCGCTTGGCGTATATCATCCGCATGCCCACCTTCATCACATAAAGAAGGAGAATATCGGACTTATCGAGGTAATGGGACTTGCAGTGCTTCCGGCCAGATTAAAAGGTGAGATGGCAGAGCTTAGGGATGCAATCCTTACAGGAAAGGATCTGCATTCGACTGAGACTCTTGCATCACATGCTGACTGGGCTCTTAAGTTTATGTCTAAGTATGATAAGATTGATGAGTCTAATATTGATGGTATCATCAATGAGGAGATTGGACTTGTATTTAAAGAAGTGCTTGAGTGTGCAGGAGTGTACAAGTGCACTGATGAGGGACGTGTAGCGTTCCAAAAATTTATAGATGCGGTAAATGCATAAGATTTTCAATTATCTTTTTATAATGCGGAAAGCACCGGCGAACCATACTATATATTTCGCAAGTACTACGCAGCTAAGAAGCAGTAAGAATTATGATTTAGGGTGTTTAGACCATGACACAACCGGCTTTTATGTGCCGTCCATGGCACATAACGCCTTGCCCCAGCGTCCATGCTGGGGCATTGTTGTAGGTGGACATAATTCTAACTGCTTCTAAGCTGCTTCGTAAAGCTCAATATATAGTATGTTCGCCGGTGCTTTCCTTAGGTTGTGAAATAAATTAATTTCTAAATACACTATTAAATACATCATTGGTAATGACTTTTTTACTAAAGACTTGTAACTTGACTAGATTTTGCTTTCTGCAATTTATGCAGGCAGTGGATGAATGCAGGCACCAGGAAGGCATCTGCGAGAATCCATGCGAGTGGGCTTGCAAAGCAGGCGGCAGAAAAGCCGAATATCGGTACAAATACAAGTCCGATGAGCGAACGCGCAATCATTTCTGCTACTCCTGCAAACATTGCAAAACCTGAAAAGCCCATGCCCTGTATGGTGAAACGGACTGTGTTTACCAGAACGAGCGGGATGTAGAAAAATGCATTTATCAGCAGAAACTGATGAGCCTGTGCGACAACCTCTGTTTCGCTTGGTGATACAAACAGGTAAATCAGATAGTTGGCTATAAACAGCAGTGCCACAAAAATCAAAACCGAATAGACCGATCCTATAACTGAGGCTGAAATAAGCCCCTTCTTTACACGTTCAAATTTGGCTGCGCCGACATTTTGTCCACTGTAGGTGGCCATTGTGGAGCCGAGTGCGTCAAATGGACACACCATAAACATTGAAATACGGCTTGCAGCGGTCATTGAGGCAACTGCGATGGAGCCTAAGCCGTTTACGGCAGTCTGCAGTATGACGCTGCCTATAGCGGTTATCGAATACTGAAAGCCCATAGGAAGTCCCATGACCATCAGATTTCTGACATATGAAGAGTCAAGCTCCAAATCATTTCTGCTTACATGCAGCAGAGGTACATTTTTTGCTATGTAAATGATGCACAGCACTCCTGATATACACTGTGACAGTACGGTTGCAAAAGCCGCTCCAAACACGCCCATGTTAAATACCAGAATGAAAAGTAAATCAAGACCGATATTTAGAACAGCCGCGATTATAAGGAAAATAACAGGTATGACCGAGTTGCCGAGAGATCTCAGATATCCTGACAGCAGATTGTACAGTATTGTGGCAGGAATGCCTGCAAATATGACAATCAGATACCGGTAGGCGAGGTCGTAAATGTCGCCTGGCGTATTCATCCAGGTCAGAATGTGACCGCAGAGAAGCACAGTGAGTGCCGTCATGATTATTGCGATAATTACAGACACAATCCCTGCATTTCCTACATATTTTTTAAGTCCTTTTTCATCCTTGGCACCAAAGCGCTGGGCTATTGGAAGTGAAAAGCCGGCACACACACCCTGGCAGAAGCCAATGATGAGAAAGCAGATGCTTCCGGTAGAGCCGACTGCGGCTAAGGCCGAAACACTTAGAAAACGACCGACGATTATTGTATCCATAAGGCTGTAAACCTGCTGGAAAAGCATTCCGAGAAGCAACGGAAGGGAAAAGCCCAGAATGAGCCCGGTAGGAGAACCTACAGTGAGATCCTTTGAATTATTTTTAGTCATTATTTATAATCCCCCTTGATTAAAAATAGATAAAAATATATATAAAAAATAGTGATTAAGTGTAATATACAACCTTTACAAACATAAGTAAATGAGGTAAAGTAAAATTGTTAGCATTTTTTTGGGTGCATATTTTAAAGTGAATAAAAACGCTGATTTTATGTTTGATATCATTTTTTTTTGAGAAGAAAATTGAATGATCAGTAAATATGTATGGGCTGACATATAATTAAATTTGGAGGAAAAGAATGAGAGACTGGGAAAATAACATTCGAAGGGTTGTACCTTATACACCGGGAGAACAGCCAAAGAATACCTGTGTTATTAAGTTAAATACAAATGAGAATCCATATCCGCCAGCGCCGGGAGTGAAGGAGGTTTTAAGTAATTTCAATACAGATGATTTAAGACTGTATCCTGACCCAAGGGTTGATAAGCTGGTAAATGCAATTGCGGATTTCTATAAGATAGACAGCTCGAAGGTGTTTGTCGGAGTTGGCTCTGATGATGTACTTGCCATGATTTTTATGACATTTTTCAATTCAAAAAAGCCGATACTGTTTCCTGACATTACATATTCATTTTATGATGTGTGGGCAGATATGCTTCGAATCCCTTATGAGCAGCTTCCGCTGTCTGATGATTTTTCAATAGTACCGTCAGATTACTATAAGGCAAACGGCGGAGTAGTATTTCCAAACCCTAATGCTCCGACAGGAAAGCTTATGCCTCTTGATGAGATAGAGGATATAATAGAGCACAATCAGGATGTAATTGTCGTAGTAGACGAGGCATATGTAGATTTTGGCGGGGAGAGTGCGCTTCCACTCATTGACAAATATGATAATGTCATTGTGGTACAGACATTCTCAAAATCACGCTCACTGGCAGGCTCAAGAGTTGGTTTTGCCATGGCAAGTCCTGTGCTTATCAAGTATCTGAATGATGTGAAATATTCGTTCAATTCATATACCATGGACAGAATCACAATCGAAGCAGCTACAGCAGCTGTAAAAGACAGAGCATACTTTGAAGAGACCACAGCAAAGGTCATAAAGACACGTGAGTGGACAAAGAAAGAGCTTAAGAGACTTGGCTTTACATTCTGTGACTCAAAGAGCAACTTTATATTTGCAAAGCCTGCAAATGTTTCTGCAACAAAGCTTTTTGAGGACCTTAAGGCAGACAATATATTTGTCAGACATTTTAGCTCACCTGAGCGAATCAACGACTATCTGCGCATATCCATAGGAACTGATGAGCAGATGCATACACTAATTAAATTTTTGGAGAATTATTCATGTTAAAAAAATATATTTACATCTTTTTAATTTCAATGGTACCAATTATTGAGCTCAGAGGAGCAGTTCCGGTTTCACAGGTGATGGGGCTGCCGATAGTGCCATCATTTATCGTTTGCATCATTGCAAATATGCTTCCGGTACCAATTATTTATCTTTTTGCAAGAAAGGTGCTCATATGGGGAGCAGACAAACCAATCATTGGAAAGTTCTTCAGCTTCTGCCTTGAAAAAGGAGAGAAGGGCGGTAAGAAGCTTCAGGCAAAGGCCGGAAGAGGTCTGTTTGTTGCACTTTTACTTTTCGTAGGTATCCCACTTCCGGGAACAGGTGCATGGACAGGAACACTTGCGGCAAGTATCCTTGATATGGATTTCAAGTCAACAGTTGCCGCTGTCATGCTTGGAGTACTGCTTGCCGGCATGATTATGATGATAGTAAGTCTGGCGGGCGTGTCTATATTCCTGTAGAATTTATGGGGAGCTTTCTTCGTCCTTTGTTAAACAGTACAAATCCGGCCACCAGTGAAACAATTGTAACCACAATCACAACCACAAAGACCACTACACTATTACCGGGATCAGGGAAAAATCCTGAAAGTGTGCCCCAAAGGTTGAAAAGCAGATGAAGCCCCATAGAGTAGTAAATAGAGCCACCGCGTTCGCACACATATCCGAGCACTATGCCAAGTGCAAAGGCATATATGCCCTGAATCCAGTTGAGATGGAACAGTCCGAAAAGTGCAGCCTGCATCAGATTGGCAAGAGCAAATGGCAAAGCCTTTCTGGCACAGCGCATGGTTACACCGCGGAATATAAGCTCCTCACAGATTGGCGCCAGTATTACAGAATAAAGTACTGTCACAAAGGTGGTATCTGTGATGCCTGATGTCTCAAAAAGCTTATTGTACTGCTGCAGCCAGTCGGGACGGATGTAGCCGGTTAAGTTAGCGATGAAATTGGCAGCAAACTGTGTACCCGGCACGAGTATGACGATTGCCACAAGCATCATGGGATTGGAGGTTTTCTTAGGGGATGGAAGAAAATTACCTTCGTATCTGGCATAGTACCACATGCCAAAAATCGCAATGGTAATGAGTGCATAGATGACCATAATCATCATGTTAAAATTTACAGAGGTAAATGTCTTTTCAAGGCGGTCCGATACGTTTGCAGACGGAAAAGCAAGCTTTCCGACAAAACCCTGTCCAAACACTCCCATGCCCATCATAAAGAATAAGGCGATAGTCTGAATTGCCTCAACTGCAAGCAGTGGGACAAATGTGTAAAAGAAATATCCTACTTTTTTCATTTTCAATTTACTCCATTCTGATTTATTAGGCGATAGTAACATTAGTATAACATATCATAATTTAATTGCAAGAAAGCTGTTTACTTTAAAACTTTAATATGTTAAAATTAAAAGTAAATAAATCGCATGAAAAAGGAGAACACGATGAGCAAGAATCTTAAAACAGAAGCAGTAGACCATTTGTTTGATGCTATTTTGTGTCTCAAGGATAGAGCAGAGTGTTATACATTTTTTGAGGATGTTTGTACAGTAAATGAGCTTTTTTCTCTATCACAGAGATTTGAAGTGGCAAAGATGCTTAGAGAGCAGAAGACATATCTTGATATAGCAGAAAAGACCGGGGCTTCCACAGCCACAATCAGCCGTGTGAACAGATCATTAAACTACGGCAACGATGGATATGATATGGTTTTTTCACGCATGGAGGATGGCTCTGACAAAGAGGATTAGTTTATCATAGGGGGAAAGAAAAACAGGCTCATTAATTTGAGCCTGTTTTTTTACTTTCCTTTCCAGAATGTGTATTTTCATGGGAAGAAGCCTCTTTTTCTTCATTTAGATTGTCAATCATGCGCTCAATCAGCATTTTCTTGATGTAGACATCAAAGCTCAGCATGCAGATAAAGCTGAATGTGTGAAGAAATTTCTGATCCTCATCAGGAAAATCCTCAAATGTCTCACCGGCAATCTTGTATTTCTTGCCGAGATCCTTTAAGAGCTTCTGCGATTCCTCCGCCTCTAAGCTGAAAACCTCAGTATAGACATCCTGCATCGTAAATCCGTCATCATTGCCGAAATACTTCTCGGTAAGCGGATTAAGAATCGAGCGTATATCGTTGATGCTCAATATATTTTTGAAATAATATATAAAAAGCAGTGTAAGCACATGCTCCTTAGAATACTTTTTCTTGTCCGGAGAAGGGAGCAGATTGTTTTTGGCATAGTTGTTTATCATTGTCTTGGTAAGGATTTTGTCACTTTCATAGCGCTTTGATGCAGCGAGCTGCTCGTCCATGAAGGTTGTGACCTGATCCATGTACAGATCAATATTTGGTATATCCTCCGGCTTTATGTAATCTATTGATTTAAGCTGCTTTAATAATTCTGATAAAAATTCTTTAACGTCATTCTCCATATCATCACCTCAGGCTTTTATTATATAGTATTGAAAACTATATGACAAGTTTTTTTTGAATTTTCTCATATTGGGTTGTGCAAAACATATGTTTGTGGTATGCTGTAAATAAATTATTTTTGTATTTATGGTTTGTGAGCCTGTAATAAGACTGGAGAATTGAGAGGAAAACAGATGAACTTAGATATGTTGAATGAACAGCAGAGGGAGGCCGTTTTGACCACAGAGGGACCGCTTCTTATTTTAGCGGGGGCAGGCAGTGGCAAGACCAGGGTTCTTACATACAGGACTGCCTACCTGATAGATGAGTGTGGCGTCAATCCTTACAATATCATGGCAATCACCTTTACAAACAAGGCTGCGGGAGAGATGCGTGAGCGAATTGATGATATGGTGGGCTATGGTTCGGAAAGCATATGGGTTTCTACATTCCATTCGACATGTGTGCGTATACTGCGCAGGTATATTGACAGGCTGGGATATGACACGAATTTTACCATATATGATGCTGACGACCAGAAGGCTCTGATGAAGGACATCTGCAAGCGTCTTGAGATAGATACCAAGATGTATAAGGAAAAGATGTTTTTAAATGTCATTTCATCTGCAAAGGATGAGATGATTGATCCGATAGAGTTTGAAAACCGCTTCACAGGTGACTTCGTGAAGCGCAAGCAGGCACTTGTATACAAGGAGTATCAGAATGCCCTAAAGCAGAATAACGCACTCGATTTTGATGATTTGCTTGTGAAGACAGTAGAGCTTTTTAAGCTGGATAAAGAGGTGCTGGATTACTATCAGGAGCGCTTCAGATATATCATGGTGGATGAGTATCAGGACACAAACACCGTGCAGTTTGAGCTTATCAGGCTTCTTGCCATGAAGTATAAGAATCTGTGTGTGGTGGGTGATGATGATCAGTCCATTTACAAGTTCAGAGGTGCCAATATCTACAATATCTTAAACTTTGAGAAGCATTTTGAAGATGCAAAGGTCATAAAGCTTGAGCAGAATTACAGGTCTACCCAGAATATCCTAGATGCCGCCAACAGCGTCATTTCCAACAACGTGGGTAGAAAGGACAAGCGCCTTTGGACTGACAACGGAGCCGGAGACAGGATTACCTTTGAACAGCTTGAGAGTGGCTTCGAGGAAGCGGATTATGTGGTGCGTTCGATAGCGAGACTCGTGAGAAAGGGTGAGGCGCGCTATAAGGACTGTGCTGTGCTTTACCGAACCAACGCACAGTCGCGTCTTTTTGAAGAGAAATTTATTGCTGCCAACATCCCATACAAGATTGTCGGCGGCGTGAATTTCTATGCCAGAAAAGAGATAAAGGATATCCTTGCATATTTAAAGACTATTGACAATGGCCATGATGACCTTGCGGTAAAGCGAATAATAAATGTGCCAAAGCGCGGCATCGGAGCTACGAGCATCAATAAGGTGACAGACTATGCTCTTGAGAAGGGGATAGATTTCTATACGGCACTGCGCTATGTCGATGAGGTGCCGGGCATGGCGAGGTCAGCAGGCAAGATAAAGCCTTTTGTGATGTTTATACAGTCACTTCGTGCGAGAGCCGAGATGGATTCGGTTTCGCAGCTCATACAGGCAATAATCGATGAGACCGGCTATGTCGATGAGCTGAAGGCAGAGGGCACGGATGAAGCAGAGCAGCGTATTGAGAATATTGATGAGCTTATAAACAAGGCTGTTGATTACGAGCAGGGGGAGGAGAATCCTACTCTCAGTGGCTTTTTGGAGGAGGTAGCGCTTGTAGCAGATATAGACGGTCTTGACGAAAACAGCGACTATGTGGTTCTTATGACTCTGCACAGTGCTAAGGGACTTGAGTTTCCGAATGTGTATCTGGCGGGTATGGAGGATGGTCTTTTCCCAAGCTATATGTCAATCACGAGTGATGATGCGACAAGCGAGATAGAGGAGGAAAGGCGTCTTGCTTATGTTGGCATCACGAGAGCCAAGGAGCATCTGACTATTACATCGGCGCGTATGCGCATGGTGCGTGGAGAGACACAGTTCAACAAGGTATCGCGATTTGTGAAAGAGATTCCGCGTGAGCTTATGTCAGGTGAGGTCTATGAGCCAAAGCGCCGTGATGATGACATTGAAAGAAATTCACAGAGCACCTACAGAAAGGCTAAGGAGGCCTTCAAAAAGACACCTACATATGGCACAGAGTATGCGACCACCTTTAATACACAGCGTACAAGGACACCTGTCTACACGCCTGTGAGCAACCAGAAGTCATTTGCCAGTGCCAATACCACCGGAGGCCTTTCATATAAGGTAGGGGACAGGGTATCGCACATCAAGTTTGGCGCGGGAGAGGTCATGGCAATTGTAGAAGGCGGCAGGGATTATGAGGTCACTGTGGACTTTGACAAGGCCGGTACCAAAAAGATGTTTGCTTCATTTGCCAAATTGAAAAAAATTGACTAAAATTATTGTAATTTTTATAGGAAAATTGGATATAATATGCTATAATGGATTTAACAAATAGCATTTGACAATTACTTTTGGAAAAGGAGCGGATTGAATTATGAGTAAAGTTGAAGAATTATTAAAGGACAACAAGCTTGCAGAGAAGCTCAGCATGGCAAAGCTTAATGACCTTCTCAAAAAAGAAGAGGAAGACAAGAAGCCTTCCAAGGCTGTTATCATATTTGCCATCATTGGTGTATTAGTTGCTGTTGCAGCAGCGGCATATGGTATCTACAGATTTTTCACACCGGATTATTTAGATGATTTCGATGATGAGTATGATGATGAATTCGATGATGATTTCTTCGAGGATGAAGACGATGATGATGCTGAAGAGGAAAAAGAGGCACCAAAGACTAAAGAAGAGAAATAATCGTTTTTAGATAATGGGGGCTACATATGTAGTCCTCATTTTTCTTTATGTGTGAAGCAAGGCATTTGCAGTCAGGCATACAAAGGAATAATAAAGTATAAAGAGAGATAAGAATTACATGAAAAAAGGATTTAGAGGAACAGGAACCGTAGAAAGAGTAGACTTCCCAAACAAGGGAATAGCCGTTACAGATGACGGCGACAGAGTAATTGTGAAAAATACAATTCCGGGACAGAAGGTGGAATTTGTTGTAAATAAAGTAAAGCATCAAAGGGCAGAGGGCAGACTCATGGAGGTAATTGAGAAATCGCCTCTGGAGACAGAAGAGCCATGTCCTCACTTTGGAATGTGCGGGGGCTGTACATATCAGACAGTGCCTTACGAAAAGCAGCTTGATATGAAGCTTACCCAGGTGAAAAAGCTCATTTCGGATGCCATCGGCACTGAAAAAGAGGCAGGATACGAGTTTATAGGAATACATGGAAGTCCGAAAAAGAGTGAATACAGAAACAAGATGGAATTTTCCTTCGGTGATGAGTACAAGGATGGTCCTCTTGCGCTTGGCATGCACAAAAGAGGAAGCTTTTATGACCTTGTGACAGTATCAGACTGTCAGATAGTGGATGAGGATTTCAGGACAATATTAAAGGCAACACTTGATTATTTTTCAAAAAACAATATCCCATATTTCCACAGAGCAACACACAAGGGCTACCTGCGGCATCTGCTTGTCAGAAAGGCAACAAAAACCGGTGAAATCATAGTAGACCTTGTCACCACCACACAGACAGAGGGCTTCAACGAGGAGGAGCTGCTCGCAGGCTTTAGATATGCGCTTTTGACCAGGCACTATGACGGCATATTTAAGGGCGTTTTACACACAAAAAATGACAGCGTGGCAGATGTGGTCAAAAACGAGGGCACAGAGGTGCTCTACGGAGATTCATATTTCTACGAGGAGCTCTTAGGTCTGAAATTCAAAATCACACCATTCTCATTTTTCCAGACCAACTCACTCGGAGCGGAGGTGCTCTATGAGACAGCGAGAGAGTTTATCCTGGGAGATGACAAGGATTCGCTAAACGGTAAAACAGTCTACGACCTCTACAGCGGAACCGGCACCATCGCGCAGCTTATGGCACCGGTGTGTAAGGAAGTAGTAGGTGTCGAAATAGTTGAGGAGGCAGTTTGCGCAGCAAAGGAAAATGCAGCTCTTAATGGTCTTGATAACTGTAAATTTATCGCAGGTGATGTCCTCAAGGTGCTTGATGAGATAGAGGAAAAACCTGATTATATAATTCTTGATCCACCACGAGACGGTATCCATCCGAAGGCTATTGGGAAAATCATAGAGTATGGTGTTGAGAATATGGTTTATATTTCATGCAAACCAACAAGCCTGGCAAGGGATTTGCAGATATTTATGGCCAGAGGGTATAGAGTGGAGAAGATATGCTGCGTGGATATGTTTCCGAATACTTATCACGTCGAGACGGTTGTCAAATTATCCCTCAAAAAAGATACACCTAAGATTGAGGTTACAATGGAGCCTGATGAAGAGAGTAATTATACACCAGAGGAAAAGGCTACTTATTCAAAGATTAAGGAATATGTGAAGGACAAGTATGGTGTAAATGTGCATACTTCTTATATTGCACAGGTCAAGCGGATGTGTGGTCTGGACATGGGCGAGAATTATAATAAGTCCAAGAAAGAGAATCCAGAGGTGAAGCAGTGTCCGCAGGAGAAGGTGGAGTATATTAAGGATGCGTTGAGGCACTATAGAGAAATTTGAGCAGAGGAGATATTTATGGGTATTGAGACAGCAAAGACAGGTAAACTATTATATCATTTAACAAAGCTTGACAATTTGGAGTCAATTATAAAATATGGTTTACTACCACGGAAAAAAGTAATTGAGCAAAAGATTAATTTCGGAGATATTGCAAATCCTGAAATAATATCAAAGAGAACAGAATTGGGTTTAGATGCATATACACCGTTTCATTTTCATCCATATTCAGCTTTTGATGTTGCAGTAAAACATACATATCAAGAACAGGATATGATATACTTATGTTTTGACAGAGAGTTAGCAAGAATGAATCATTTTAAAATACTTCCACTGCATCCTTTGTCAGCAGAAGAATGTGTATTATATGATTATGATGAAGGATTTCAGCGGATAGATTGGGGTACTATGATGGAAAAAAATCGAACAGATGATTATGCTAAACATGTAAAAATGGCAGAATGTCTAACCGAAAAAACTATTCCAATTAATCATTTTAGATGTATCTATGTTGCGTCAGAAGATGTTAAGGAAAAAACTATATTTATTTTGAATGAAAATGGAGTTGATTTTCCACCACCATTTATTAATGCTATGGGCGTTTGGTTTAATGAGTGATTATGATACTGGAAAGGAGGACACCATGATAGAATTTGTTACGGGTAATATTTTTGATTCTGGTGCAGATTGCCTTATAAATACAGTTAATTGTGAAGGTTTTATGGGGAAAGGTATTGCATATCAGTTTAAGATGCGTTTTCCCCAAAATAATATTGATTATGTAAAAGCGTGTAAATCAGGTAAACTTAAAATTGGTACAATTCATTATTACAAAGAAGATGGAGTTTGGATAGTAAACTTCCCAACTAAAGATAAATGGCGGGAAAAATCTAAGATAGATTATATCGAAAAAGGATTAGATGTACTTGTTAAATTTATTGTTGAATATAAACCTAAAGTAATTGCAATACCACCGTTAGGATGTGGAAATGGTGGTCTTGATTGGAATATTGTAAAAAGTATTATTATTGATAAATTACAAAATTATGAGGCGGAATATAATTTTTTGGTGTATGAACCTTCTATTTCCTATAAAGCAATGCCAAAACAAGCACCAGATATAAGTGTTTCAGGACTGGTATTATTACAAATTCGGTTGCATCTAAAAAAATTCAATTCATTAAGATTACAGAAAGCAGGGTATTTTACAAATTATTTTTTAGAAGAAGAGTATTTTAAATTTGATAAATGGAAGTATGGACCATACGCACATTCTATAGACATTGTCGCAAAATCTCTGAACGAATATCAAAAGTATTATGGTCTGACTAATTCACAAGACACATATGACCAAGTATATAAGGTAATATGTAGTAAAAAGACAGAGGAAAAGTTGGCGAAATTACTTCCTGCAATTGATAAGGCAACATCGTATGTGAATCAAATCGCAACAGATAAAAAATTGGAGGGTGTTGCGACAGTTCTATTTATTATTCAAAAGAATAATCAAATTTCTGAAGATAATATTGTTAAGTATTTTAAGGAATGGTCGGAGGATAAAGCAAAAAGATTTTCTAAAAGTTACATAAGAGAGTGTATAAATTATCTAGTTGAAACAAATATAGTTACAAAAGATATTTGTGGAAATTACGAGATTTATGCAAATATGTGGAAATAATGTAATTGCATCACAACTTACAAGTATTGACACCGCTTCGTCCATGACGATAAATCAAGGGTTGAGGTGGTGTCATTTCTTATAGTCATAAGTAGTCAGAGAAGGAGGTTGAAAATACCTTCTTTCTTTATACCCATTTTTAAGGAGGTGGTGTCAAAAAGCATACATAAATACTGGGATGTTCTGTAAATGGATGTCCATACATTTTGGGACTGTTTAGCAGTCCTTTTTTTGTAGTTTCAAAAAGTACACATTTCAGGACTAAGGAAGGAGCTAATATCATGAAGAGATATGGTTATCACAGAACAAGTACAAGAGAACAGCATTTAGACAGAGGCATCAAGGTGATTACAGCCTATTGTGAGCAGAATAATCTGGGGCTGGAAAAGATATTTACTGACCAGCAGACAGGAAAGAATTTTAATCGTCCAAGATATCAGGTATTGAAAGAGGATGTATTAAGAGCGGGTGACGAGTTAATTATTACTGAGGTAGACAGGCTTGGTAGAAATAAGCAGGAGACATTAAAGGAGTTGCAGTATTACAGGGATAAATGCCGGACGAAGTAGAGCGTAAAGGACTTGGTACTCCTGCAACAAGAGCTGGCGTAATTGAAAAGCTGGTTCGTATTGGCTTTGTAGAACGACAGGGTAATAAGAAGATCAAATATTTGGTTACTACCGATAAGGGAACTTCTCTTATTACCGTTATGCCGGAACAGATTCAGTCAGCATCTATGACAGCTGAGTGGGAGCAGAAGCTTTTGGAAGTGGAGAAACAGATTCAGGAGTCTATTGATCCAATCGAAGATGTGGGAGCTGGCCCATCTATTAGCAGAAATTATATGCGCGGAATCTAGGACATGGTAGAGCAGAATGATAACTCCTTTGATGGGATTATCAATAATGTGCATGCAGCTCCTGAGATTTGTCCTTGCAGGGAGATGTAGCCATGGATAACAGAACGGTGCAGTTTCATTTCTTTGCTACACCGGGGGAAGCTAAGCTGATTCGTGACAGGGAAAAGGAAATCGGCATCCTGAATGAGAGTGTATATCTTAGAAAAATGGCGATTGATGGTTATCTCATACAGATGGATTTGAGCGATGTCAAAGAGGCAGTAAGGCTTCTTGGCATCACTTCTGCCAATATGAATCAGTATGCGAAAAAGGCGAATGAAACAGGAAGCATCTACAAGTAAGATATTGATGATATAAAGGCTCACCAGGATGAATTGTGGCAGGTAATGAAAAGTATTCTGCAAAGGTTATCTACGATTTGAGAAAGGGGGTGAATGCGTATGGCAGCTACTAGACTTATTACGATGCATCAGAATAAAGGAAAAAGCGTAGCGAAGTCTCTTAGTGACAGAACAGATTATGCCAAGAATGGTGAGAAGACTGAAAACGGTCAATTCATTAGTTCTTACGCTTGTCAGGCTGAGAGCGTTGATGAAGAGTTCATGTTATCAAAACGAGAATATGAGCGTCTTACTGGAAGACATCCTAAGGGCAATATCATAGCTTATCAGATCAGGCAATCCTTTAAACCAGGTGAGATTACACTGGAAGAAGCAAATCAGGTGGGCTATGAAACCGCCATGCGATTTACCAAAGGTAATCATGCTTTTATCATAGCGACACATACAGATAAGGCGCATATTCATAATCACATTATTTCTAATTCCACCAGTCTTGACTGTACCCGTAATTTCAGAGATTTCTTTTTTGTAGGTTTAGCTCTACAGAGAGTATCAGATATCATCTGCTTGGAGCATGGCCTGTCTGTCATAGAGAAGAAAAAACCAAGTGAGCGTATTAAGCGAACAACCTATCCTGAGAAGCAATCTTTTCGTGATGATATTAGATATGCGATTGATCAGGTTCTTAAGGAAGGTAGCGCAAAAGATTTTGATGAGCTGCTTTATAAACTGGAAGATGCCGGATACAAGATTAAGAGTGGAAAGTACATTTCTCTAAAGGGAAAAGATCAGAAGCGCTTCATCCGACTTCGTTCACTGGGTGATGGTTATACAGAAGATGATCTTAAGAAGATTCTTGCTGGTGAGATGGAGCATGCTTTTTATGATAATGAAAAAGCCGAAAAGCAGCCTAAGGCTTACCAGCGAAAAAAGGAAGATCATGAGTTTGACCTTCTTATCGATATTCAAAAGAAGCTGGCTCAGGGCAAAGGAAAATATTATGTCCGCTTTGCCAAGAACTTTAATACCAAGCTGGTAGCCAAGGCAGTTTTATATCTGAAGCAGCATGACATTCGAAGCTACAATGATCTGGAGAAAAATGTGAAAACAGCAACAACGCGATTTACGGAAATTTCAGCTTCTATTAAGAATAAGGAGAAGCGACTTGCTGAGATTCAGGTTCTTAAGAAACATATCTTTGATTACTTTAAGGCCAAAGACGCATATGCGGATTATCGTAAATGCGGATACAGCAAGAAATTCCTGGAAGAGCATAGACAGGAAATACTGCTTTTCATAAGGCTGCCAAGAATGCCTTTGATGAGCTTCATCTGAAGAAGCTTCCTAAGGTAAAAGACTTAAGTGCCGAATATGCCGAGATCCTTGCAGAAAAGAAAAAGCTGTACGGTGAATATCGTCAGGTTAAGAAAGATATGCAGGAGATTCAAAGAGCAAAATACGATATCGACCAGTTCCTTAAAAGCGATGAAGAGCAGAAGAAGGAACGTGTCAGAAAACACAATATCACTCGATAATTCTAATAGGGAATCTGTAGGTTTAAGACTTATAGGTTCCCTTCTTTTTTCATTTCTGAAGAAAATTCCAACAGCAAAATAAAGCGATTCGTAAGAATTGCGTAGCCAAGCGATTAGCTTGTTCAAGGGGATTGGGAATGTGCCATCAACGAGCGGATAGTAGCTTTTTGTACAAAAAAGCACTGCTCGCCACTTTGCGAAGACGCGCCCTAACACCATCCAAGATGGTGCTGCGCGATGGGCGGAATCAGTTGAAAAATATAAAAACTTGCTAGATGATATCTTTGAGAGTCCGTATGATGTGACAGCTAATATGTATAATATAAGATATGATGAGATGCAGAAATGTTTGACCTGTCAAATATTTTGTTTGCCCAGTTGGTATATTTATGGTATGATAATTTTGTGCTGTTTTGCACATTTATAATTGATTAATGGAGATGATCCTCATATTTATATGGAGATTCGTCGAGGAATGAAAGCACCTGTTGATGTAAAGTTATATAAGCATCAAATGACTACAAATGAAGAATTAGCACAGTTGGCGTTTGCTGGTTTTATGCGTGATCCTTTTACAGGAAAAGATAAAAAAACAGCTATTTTTGATACAGACTATAAGAAGTCTGATTATTTGTTAAATGAGTTTTACCATCGTATTTTCTACTATGATGCATATGATCCTAATGGGATTTTATTTAAAAAGGAAAGGACTGAAATAGACGAACTTTTATTTATACATTATTTGTATAAGGAAGCTAAAAAAAGTCTTAACAAAGTATATAAGGCAAGAATTGAGCAGGCTAAGATTAGTCTAGATAGTTGTGATGATGATCAAATTGCTGATTATGAAAAGCTTAAAGCAATATGTAACGTATGTGCATTTTATTGTATGTCTTATTACTATGCATTTAAGTCGGAGTTTCTAACTGTAGATGCTAAGAAAGTCTTTATGTATGACAAGTTTTATTCAGATAAAGATTTTTAGTTGAGTCTGATTAATGGATTTCGTGATGAATTTTTAACAGGTACAATTCTTGTAATTAAGGAATTGACAGTTACGTATCCAAATTTGAATACATGGGTAAGAGACAAGAAGAGTACAAAAGTCTTTAATGATAAGGTAGATGAAAAGATACAGATAGATATGTCATTAGAAGAAAACTATAAAAAGTTCGTTGATACATATAAGAGCTGATAAGGCTTTAGATCTAGTATCTTGGAAATCAATAAAAGCGCTGTCAGCTTATGATGCAACTATGGATAGGGAAACATGGTGGAAAGAATTATTAAAGATACGACAATTTGGATATAACAGGAATTAGATTATAGAGAAAGACTTAGGACGGGGGAATTATTGGTGGGTACTCCAAATATCGATAAGCAGATATTGGTTATTAACAGAAATATATGCAGGCATATAGCTGAAGCAAATGGTGAAACACGAGGTATGGTTTCTCAAGACATTTTAGCGCAGCTAAGGAATTTTGTAGAGCATATTATGCTTAAAATCTATGCTAGAGGCAATGATATTCCTGATGATTATGACAACATTTGCAAGGCTATAGAATATGTAGAAGCTCAGGGTAAGTGCAAGGATATAAGACACTTTCATGATTTTCTTCAGATTGTTGCATCTCATTATACTATGGATGAGGAAAACTCAGAGCGATTAATGCTCAAATACTATGAGTATTTGTTAAAACTAAGGAAGTTTCTTCATGATAAGTATTCTTTGGAAATACTTGATAATCTCGAAGATTTTCCAATTGATTTAGATAAAACACTTCAAGAGTATTATGAAAAGATTGCTGTAAAGATGAAAACATATAATGGTGTCAGATATGGTAAATCGGAACGTTACTATATGTTGAAAAAGAAGCCTTTCTTCGTTGAGGGGGAGATATACTACGAAATAACATTTACGCCAGCAAATGATTATGTAAATAAGTCAAACAGAATTATTGCTTTTTCGGAATATGATATTTCGGATGATTATGCCGTAAGACACACTTGTGTTGAAGATAATATCGAAATACTTGGAATGACAATGCCAGTTTTGATTGTCACAAACTGGTCGGTTTCTATTCGTGATTGTGAGTTTAAGAATTTTATCTCTGTTGTATCGGGTCAGCATAAGGATGTAGGAAAAAGTGAAAAACTAAATCTGTTACACTTTTTAACATCCACTGGGTTTAATTTAGTTGAGCTTGTATGTTTTTCAGATAAAAAGTATAGTGCGGCAAGAAGTACGATTCTTGAGTCCGCTAGAGCATTTCCTTTTATGGATGCATTAGATAAGAGTCGAGAAATTATCAAAAGTGATAGGCCAGGTGCTAATATTCTTAGATACATTTTACTGCACATGAATAATGTGTTTATAAAGGATCAAAGAGGCGGAGCAAGTAATAATTATCTTTCAAATCTGTATCTACAGAATGGATGTATTCCTTTTGATAAGATGCCTTTTATTAGCTTTCCTATGAGACATACATCTCGACTGTCGGATATTTTTAAATGTATACCGGTGAGAAATCATCAACATGAGTTATTGGCTAGGTTTGTTCATAACAAGACGGAGATAGAAGGAAATTTATTTACTTCATTGAAGGAATTGGATGGATTTGAAAACATTCCGCAGTTGGTAGATACATATAATGACAAATTATGGTCAGGACATTTGGAATCAGGGAAGTTGGTTATTGAGAAAGGTCAAATTTTTATTAATGGATACAAGAATGATACGGTAAACATTATTTCTCGTTTGAAAGCTTCTACTATTTCTGGAATACAGAATTACTCAAACAAGATGGCTGTTTGGTTACAGGATCCTAATAACGGAGTGGATTGTGAAGAGAAGAAGGAAGCAATGCTGCATATGTTTGACCAATCATGTGTAGCGCTTATTTATGGATCTGCCGGAACGGGAAAATCAACATTAATAAATCATCTTTCGCATTATTTTGCAGCTAATTCAAAATTGTTTTTGGCACAGACAAATCCGGCTGTTGATAATCTAAAAAGAAAAGTTACAGCTGCTGATAGTGAGTACATGACAATAGCCAAATTTGTTAAAAGGTCAAATATCAGAACGGAATATGATGTTTTGGTTATTGATGAGTGTAGTACAGTTAGCAATAAAGATATGTGGCAAGTATTGCAAAAGGCTCAATTCAAAATACTTATTTTGGTCGGAGATACATATCAGATTTCTGCTATAAGATTTGGCAATTGGTTTAGTGTGGCCAGGGCGTTTATACCAGAAACAGCGGTATTTGAATTAACCAAACCGTATAGAACAAATGATACGGGATTATTAACTTTATGGGAAAGAGTACGAGCAATGGATGATAGAATTTTGGAGGCTATTATCCGTAAAGACTATTCAGTAACATTGGATGCGTCAATTTTCGATGCTGCAGAAGATGATGAGATTATTCTTTGTTTAAATTATGATGGCCTTTATGGCATAAATAATATCAATAGATTCTTACAAGAGAGTAATCCAAATGAGCCTATCGAATGGGGAATTCAACGTTTTAAGGTTGGAGACCCTATTCTTTTTAATGAGAATGAGCGGTTTGGAACCGGAGTATACAATAATATGAAGGGTAAAATAAGAGGTATTGAAATAGTTGATGAAGATGAACCACAGGAAAGAATTGTTTTTGATGTAGAACTTGAGAAGGTTATTGATGGTATGGATGCCCTCGGCGCGGATTTTATGTTTGTTGATGATGAATACCCAGATGCCGAAAATTCTGTAATTAGATTTTATGTTAATAAGTTAAAGAGTACAGATGAAGATGATGATAATTCAGCGCGTGATGTTATTCCATTTCAGGTTGCATATGCGGTATCAATTCATAAAGCGCAGGGCTTAGAGTATAGTTCTGTAAAAATAGTCATTACAGATGAAGTTGATGAACTAATAACTCATAATATTTTCTATACGGCTATTACAAGAGCTCAAAAGAAGTTGAAAATATATTGGACTCCGGAAGTAGAGAAAAAGGTTCTTTCAACTATTAAACCTAAGGATATTAATAAGGACATTAATATTTTGAAGCAGTATGGACTGTAAAAAGAGGTGTATGTTGTAAGTGAGGTTAAAAATGTTGCCAGCATTAGCTGGTGATTGTCTTGAAATTAAATTTGATGGTTCTACTCCTGGAATGGTAATTATTGATGGAGGAATGGGCAAAGAATGCAGAGCTATTTTAAAAAAAGATGTTTGTGATTGGAAAGACAAGAATGGTCCTGTTGATTTAGCTGTTTTGACACATATGGATAATGATCATATTAGCGGATTCTTATCACTTATTAAGGATGAGAAAATTAATGATGAATATTTATCCGAGATGTGGTTTAACTACGGAGAGAAAATAGAAAGATCTGTGTCGAATGAGAAGAAGCGATTATACGTCGAGGATAATTCGTGCCTTACTTCGTGTAAGCAAGGAAAAGAACTTTATGAGTATTTAAAGATTAAGAATATACCATTAGTGGCACCGATTATTTCAGGGATGAAGAAACAGGCTGATCAATGGTGTTTGGAAGTAATATCACCAAGCGAAGAGTGCCTGGATGAATTTGTATCTTCTGATGAGTATCAAGTTATAGAAGATGAAGTCGCTGACTTGCAAACAGCTGCAAGAAAAAATGATTATGGGTATTCTGTAGAGGATTTATTAAAGAGAACTTTTGATGAATCCTCAGTAACTAAGGCTAATGCGAGTAGCGTTGCCGTTTTGGTCTCAGATAAGGATCATAGTATTTTATGTTTGGGTGATGCAAAATCATCTGAAGTTGAGCGCAAATTGAGAATAAGAGGATATTGCGAGAATAACCCCTTACATGTAGATTTTGTCAAGGTCTCACATCATGGAAGTTCTCATAGCACTAGCGGTTCATTGATTAGAATTTTGGATTGCAGGAATTATTTGATTTCGACTAATTGGAAGGGATTGCCTACGAAGGAATGCCTGGCGCGTATAGTAGAAAATGCATTGGAACCGGTAACTTTTTATTGTAATTATGAACCATATACTGAGATATTCACTAGTAACGAATATCAAAAATACGGTATGCAGTTTAAAAATATAGGAAACATGGAGATTGATGTAAGTGGAGAATCATTATAATCCTTTAATGAATTATGCGGTTAAAATTACATATTGTGATAATTTCGGTTCGGGAATTGCGTTTAGAACTAATGATAAGATAATCGTCTTAACTGCGTATCATATTATCAATGAGGAGTCTTTTTCAAGCGAAGATTTATTTATAAATATAATTGACAAAGGACAAGAGAAGAAAATTGATTTTAAAGTAATAAAAAGCTCATTTGATATAGAGAATGATTTGGCAGCATTTATAATAGATTCTCAATTTATATTTTCGGAATTGAGATTGGTTTATCCGTTTATAGAACAAAGGGTTAAGATGTACGGATTTCCTCATGTTCTGCAAGATTCCAAGGATATTCATTCATATATGCTGGAAGGGAAAGTTAATGATATTCTTCCAGGCAAACTGTTTGTGACTCTTGACGAGAAACTCGGCTCAATTGATACCAGCGAAAAAGAAACGGTGGATGGCTATTCTGGTAGTGGTGTTTATCAGATAAATGGAAAAAATGTAAAATTATGCGGTATTGAAACAAATGTTTTGAATAAGAGTGTATCTTATAATGCTGTGTGTGGTGCATCGGTTGATGTTATTTTTTCACTTTTAGTTAAACTTGGCGTAGATGAAGATGTATTAGTACAGAATGATGTTATATCAGATGTTGTTAAAAACTCTGATTTGTACATGAGCCATTTAGTAACAATAGATGTTTTGGGATCCAAGAAGGTTTCGCTAGAAAAACTTCAAAATGAATATCGAGAAGGAATTAGTGCTAGACCTGAGCATATTAGAAAAAGACTAGATGTAATAAGGAATAAGTGGATAGAACAAATTGAAATTAACTTTGAAAAGTCGAATATCGTCTTAATAAGAGGTGCTTCAGGTCAAGGAAAAACTAGTTTAGCATATCGATACTTGCTAGAACGGTATGCTGAGGAGCAGATTATATGTATTCAAAAGCTGACTAATGAAAATTCGATATGGGCAATACTTAATTTTCTCAAAAGAGAATTAGAAGATAGAGAATATGTACTGTATTATGATGTTCAGCCTGGTGATACATTTTGGGGAATAATCTTAAATGATATTTCCATGCATCTCCCGGATGCTCGTTTATTAGTTACTATACGTGAGGATGATTATAATTCAAGTAATATTAGTCGTGGAAGTGTCAGCTATGAAGAAATATCGCTGGAACTATATGAAGACGAGGCAAGAGAAATCTATTCTCAATACGAACAGAATACTTTTATTTCATTTGACGATCTTTGGAAAACATTTGGTAATGGAGGACCATTGCTAGAGTTTATTTATTTGATTAATCATTCAATGACATTAGAAGCGAAAATAAATAATCAAATAACACGGATTGGCAGTGAAATTGATGAAAGAGAGTGGTTTAATGTATTAGCGGTTATCGCAATTGCTGGTCAGTATGACTTATCTATAAAACTAGATGTGCTGTTTGAAAAAATTAAGTTAAGAAATGCTAGCAAGTTACTTCAGCAATTTGAAAAAGAGTTTTTTGTGAAAATCTCAGACAATGGAGAAAGAATAAAGTGTCTTCACTCTGTTAGGGCTCATTTGATAATAAAGTGCTTAGAGGGAAAATTTGGTTTTAATTATTTGCAAGCATTGCTTTTGACTTTGTCTGTTATCGATAATAGTACAATATATTTGTTATTGGAATACTTCAGTAAAAATAAAGTAAGTGAAGAGGTTGTTGACGAGTTTTCTAATATATCATTTGAGGACTTATCTGTTGTTGAGGATATTCTTAGAGGTCTGCTGTGGCTTTCTATAACAGATTACTTGTCGGTAAATAAAAAGGTAATTGAAGAAGGAAATCGTATTTTTACAAATAATTATGTGATGATTGCCTTAGGTGATATTACTGGATTTATCGATACTCGGCAAACAACGAGCGACTTACTTAAAATTTATGATAAAAAAAGACCTGGGATAATTGATGAAGTTAACTCATTGATTAATAGACAAACATCGAGATTCCTAGAGTATGAATATCCAAAAAGATTTTTAGAAAATATCGCAAATTCTATCATTGAATTTGTAGAAAAGAAGACCGTAAATACTCGTAGCTTAGGTTACATTTTATTTTGGGCAAATAAACTAGGTGTATCAATTAGTATCAGTTCGGAAATTGATGTCAAGGAACCAAAGGATTATATGGGATTATTAGGACTTGTAAAAGGACTTATATCTCAAGGATTATACTCAAAGGCCGACGAAATAAAGAATAAATATGAAAAGACATTATTAAGTGATGCTAATATTGTTTCTCTATATATAAAAGATAATGAAATCTTTGCAGAGGTAGTTCCAAATTATTATCCTGAATCTAAAGCAAATAGAGCTATAAAGGATTTTGGATACAATGAAAAATGTATGTATGCAATTAATATGCTTTCATGTTTGTATCCTCAATTGGAAAGGTATAATGTAACTCTTTTAGGAACTAAAACTTTAGATATTAATATTCCAGACACTGAAAAACACATTCCTAAAGAAAATTTGCCGGATAAGTGGATTACAGAATTGAATGGTATATGCCATAGAATGCTGGAGTATGAGAATTCTCCCGATGATTGGAAAGATGTTTTTGATAATATCAATTCCTATCGAAATAAGATTATAGATTTGTTTGAAGAATTGTTACGTCAATTGGGAAAATTCTACCGAAAAGGAACCTTTGATCCAAAGCAAATCAACCAAATACAAGCGGAGCTAAATAAAGGTAGAGATTTTAGTATTCCTAAGTGTGCTAGAGATAAATTTGGAATTAGTAATGATGCAGATAATCTGAAAGTCAGTAGCCTGAAGGAGAGTGCAGTTGAAAATGAACAAAGCGGAACACTAGGAAGAGCCGATAGACTGTGGATTGGAGATGCTTGTAATAAGTTTTTCAGCGGTGTTAATAATTATATAAATGGGTTATACAGTATGATGGAAGGGCTTGCAAATAATAAGGATCCTAAAGAGTATTGTAGACTTCAATTTTTTAATATAGTTTCGTCGTACGAATTGTACTATCAGTTTTTGGAGGCAAATAAAAGCTTTTTTGCTACTTATGATTGTGCGGTTAATGAGGAAAAAGAACTAATTGTCCTCGAAAAAATTGTTGCCTTGACAAAGTGGATTTATTTGAATGGTTATCGTCATGAAAATAGTATTGTATATGACGCATACGAATCTTTTAAGAAGCATAAGCGATCCATTGATGATTATTTGAAGAAAGAGATAGGTGATTATACAGAAGTCCAAGAAATAGAGTTTATAGAAGAAACTATTGTTCTTCATGTTAATATGAGTGAGAGCGATACATTAATAGAAAAAATATACTATGAAGTGCAAAAATTAGTAGGCAATTGTGGTACTATTTCTGCAGAAAGAGGATATTTATTTAATAGAATTAGAAAAATATGTTTTGCTATTTCTGATGATAAATACAAAGATTTTCTATTTATTAATATTCCAATTAATAGTTTTACGTTGGCAAAAGATGTTGAACAGTTACATAAATATGTAATCGGCGCAGATAGGCAAAACACTATTGTGCCACCTTCATATATGGGAAATGGAGCCATAGCAAGTGTTATCTATATAGCTAGTCAATTGGTTCAGATAAATGAGGCATTATTTGTTACCTCAAAGTATTCCATACCGGAAACTATTGATTCGATAAACAAAATGCTCAAACTAGAATTAGATGAGATTGGAAAGACGATAAAAGAATTCCCTGATTATGCCGAATTGTATCAAGATATTATGATGATACGTTCTCTAAACCTAATTACGATAGATAACAATGAATACAAAAGTAATATTGATTTGTTGGAAAAGTTTATTTCAAAATATGGAGGTTCAATAGTTACTTAGTAAGTTAAGTAAGCACTTTGGGAGATGTGAAAACACTGTTCTTATAGGAACAGTAAATTAGTTTGAGAATATAATAAGAATGACCGTAGGAAGGCAAGGGTAATGCCTGAATCCAAATATTCCATTGGCGGGTGGGCAGCTAAGAGGATTAGCTGCCTATTTCATTATAAACTGAAATTTTTTGTCATCTCTTAACCTTGCCCATTCCCACCCCTCTGGCACTTCAAACGGTATTTTTTTAGTGGCATTAATAGTTTATGCGTTTCTGTGTGTGATATTCTTATTTTGTTCATTCCTGGCATTCAGCCATTTTTCTTTATATTCCAGTGCTTTCTCAGGCTTGTGCCATCTGGCATACAGATTATTCAGATATCCGTATACAGATTTTAGATGGTCATTCTTAGAAAAATAATTATCATATGATGAAATAGCAGTATCAGACGAAGCTGAATCAGAATCACCGGTATCCATAGCAGCACCGATAATACTCTCTGCTACCAGTAGATTCTTTTCGGCTTTTATAGCGTTTCTGATTCATGGTGTTCATAGTGTCATCTTCATTTTCAAGCAGGTTTATAGCTTTTTCATGTTTCTTTACAGCCACATCATAATCTTTTCTCATGTATGCAAGCTCTGCTTTGTAGTCTAAAAGCAATGCCCTATGTCTCGGATATGATTATAACCCGGAGGATAAGAGTATAACTATCAATGAAGCAGAAGCAGAGACAGTCCGCCTGATTTATGATTTGTATCTGCAGGGATATGGTGCATATAGAATTGCGAAGAATCATCATGAAGCCATTATTTCAGAGGAAGAGTGGAACAAAGTTCAGGATATCTTAAAAAGCAGATATCGTACTAATGAAAATGTATCAGATGCGGAGAGAATTAAGTTTGCAAGAAAATATGCTTTTAGCAGTATGTGTCAGTGTGGTTTCTGTTGAACTAATCTCACCAGACATTTCCATAACCAGGATATAAAGCATAAAAAACCGGTATGGAAATGCCGGACGGCAACGAATAAGGGAATTGCAAACTGCTCACATAGCAAAGCTGTAGATGAAGGGGTTATTGAAAATGCGTTTCTTGAGATGTTTAAGCTGCTTGCAGAGAATTTTGATGATGTACTTGAATCTGTGTTGTCATCAGTGGAAGAAACATTATCCAAAGACGACAGTACAGAAAAATTGAAGCGTATTGAGAAAGAGATTTCATCTCTTGGCATCTCTTGAAAAGAAGAGAAAGAAATTGACTGATATGTATCTGGATGATAAAATTTCTAAAGAAGCCTATGACGATAAATACAGAGAGAGTGGCAATAAGTTGGATAAATGAGAAGAAAAGCATTTATTTTCTGACTGCGTATTATCACAGAAGAATATTGCAGATAAGATGAAACTCATGAGGCAGAAGCTGCAGAAGAGATGTCTGTTGCAAGTGGAATGAAATACGTTATGTATGTGGGTAGTGTACGCATGAAGCAAAATGTATTAGAGCATCCGCCTGTGACATATTCAGAGGAGCCGTCACCTTTGCTTATGGTAGCTGAAGATCCCGTGCCTTACGGCAAGTAATGATCTTAGAAGGTTGCTACTGAATATAAATATAAAAGAGGAGGGCATAAACATGCCAACAACAATAGAAGTAAATAAACAAAGCGTGGAAGCGCTCCTGGGTAGCGGAAAATCAAAACCGTTTGTTATTCCTGAGTACCAGCGACCATATGCTTGGACAGATGAACAGGTAGAAACACTCTTTGAGGATTTATGGGATTTTACTGCTACAAGTGGCGGTACAGAAAGAGAGAGTTCCTATTTCCTCGGAAGTGTGGTTTCCTACGAAAATGAAGATGGTGAGCAGGAAATAATCGATGGACAGCAGCGTATTACGTCTTTGTTTCTGCTGCTACGTGCGATTTATACGAAGCTTGTTGCCACGCCTGCATCAGAGAGAACGGCAGAAGCCAATAACTTTATTGGAAAGATTGAGCCTACCATCTGGAGAACCAATAAACTTACCGGAATGGTGGATTTCAAAAATATCCTTTTGACATCACGAGTTGTGAATAATGAAGGAAATGAAATTCTGCGATCAATCTTGGAGACCGGAAAAGCGGATGAGAATGCGAAAGACAACTATTCGAAGAACTATCGCCATTTTCAAGAGCTGTTTGATAAGCATTCCACTGAGAATCCATTGATGGTATATCAGTTTATCTATGCGCTCCTGAACCAGGCCATTCTGCTGCCTATCACAGCAGATACCCAGGATACTGCGTTGACTATTTTCTCAACATTGAATGATAGAGGTCTTCCTCTGTCGGACGCAGATATTTTTAAGGCAAAGATTTACAACCAGCTTGCGCCGGATGATAAGAAGGCATTTATCGACCGCTGGAAAGATTTAGATGAGGAGTCTACAGATGCTAATGAAAGCATTCAGCAGCTGTTCTACTATAATATGTTTTATTATCGCGCACTGGATAAGGATACGAAGACGACTACTCCTGGCGTCAGGAAGTATTATGCGACTAATAAGTTTGAGCGCTTGTATAAGCCTGAATTACTGGACACTCTTTTTGTTATTCTGAATCTGTGGAAGGTTGTAAACAAAGGAGAGGAACTTGAAGATGAAGCCTGGTCCAAGAATATTAAAATCAGGCAGACACTGGATATTCTGACTTCATATCCGAACGAGTATTGGAAATACCCGGTTGTTATTTACTATGTTTGCTACAGGAATGAAGAAAATTTTGAAACACGATTTGCTCGGTTTTTGAATAAGCTGCTCATGGAGCTGATGACAAAATACTTGATGATACCGACAATCAATGCTGTAAAGCCGGATATTCTGAAGCTGAATTCTGCAATTGTGGCATCGGATATACCTACGTTTGAATTTAAGACTGTCGATATGGCACAGCTGGAGCCATATATCCAGAATCCGAATCGTAATGTAGTGCGTATGCTCCTGAAGACGCTTGCGTATGAACATCAGGATGATATGCTTCCGGCTAAGTGGGAGATAGAGCATATCTTTCCACAGAAGTGGCAGACGAATTATTTTCCGGATGAGCCAGATGCAACAATCAAAGGAAAAATTGAGCATATAGGCAATAAGCTCCCATTTGAAAAGAAGCTGAATATTGTCGCTGGTAATGGATATTTTGGCAAGAAGAAAAAAGAGTACACAGCTTCCAAAATTGTAATTACTAAGGCAATGGGAACCTCTGATGTAATGGATTGGAACCTGGAATCCATCACGAAACGTGATATTCGTGTATCTGATGAGGTTGTCAAAATCATGAACAGATGGAATAACGAATATTTAAACACTTCGATCAGCGCGGGTAAGGCGGGCAAACCTTCTGAGGAAGAATTAGCTCAAATTGAGAAATTTAAAAAGAATGGCTGGATCTAGTGATATGTAGAAGGGAGGCATTCTATTTGGCAAAGAAAAAAGATGAGATAACCATCCGCTCAAGCGCAGCGGAATACCTGACCTATGTTGCCTCAGTAGGTGATCAGCAGGACAGCATAGAAATGCGCTACGAGGATGAAAATATATGGCTGACACAGAAAATGATGGCCACCTTGTACGATGTGGATGTTCGTACAATCAATGAGCATATCAAGAAGATTTATTCTGATTCAGAGCTTGAGAAAGATTCAACTATCCGGAATTTCCGGATAGTTCAAACGGAAGGGTCTCGTCAGGTTACACGTGATACCAAGCACTATAGCCTTCAAATGATCATTGCTGTAGGTTTTAAGGTCAATTCCGAGCGTGCCGTACAGTTTCGTAAATGGGTAAACCAAATCGCCAAGGACTACACCATCAAAGGCTGGGTGATGGATGATGAACGGCTGAAACGAGGAACGTATCTGACAGAGAAGTATTTCGACGAGCAGTTAGAGCGTATCCGTGAGATTCGTGCCAGCGAAAGAAAGTTCTATCAGAAGATCACTGACTTGTATGCGACAGCCATTGACTATGATAAAGAAGTATGTGGCTGAACGTAATGCCGGAATTGAAGCATTTTAAGATGAATAGTTAATAAAGAGAGGTGCATATGCTATGCCAGGTATACTCGTGGTTGAAGATGATGAAAATTTAAATCGTGGAAT
>ENA-OOYV01000049-OOYV01000049.1-human-gut-metagenome-genome-assembly--contig:-NODE-49-length-88732-cov-8.190963_pt1 | contig 88732 bp, 105 predicted proteins | sample MGYA00241704_ERZ501380 | MGnify/ENA primary metagenome ERZ501380 (study PRJEB25962, sample SAMEA2042984) | human gut metagenome | biome: human gut; feature: human-associated habitat; material: faeces...
TGCACGTACGGTTCTGTATAGGGGCTTGTGTCGTGAGGCACTTGTCTACTAAACTGAGAGTGAGGTTGATAGTATGAAAGATGGAAAAATACCTAATCCAAATACAATAAATCCTATTGCAGGATATGATAAAGAAATATATATAAAGCCAACAATAAAGAATAAGAATATTATTGTAGGAGATTTTTCATATATTGCAGATTCTGATTTCGAAAGTCATGTAACACATCATTACGAATGGAATAATGATAAGTTAAATATAGGAAAGTTTTGTCAGATAGCTTCAGGTGTTGAATTTGTTATGAATGGAGCAAATCATCAAATGAATGCAGTTTCGACATTTCCGTTTTATACTTTAGAAGGATGGAAACAAACACCACCAACACGAAATGACTTACCAATAAAGGGAGATACTATCATTGCCAATGATGTATGGATAGGACAAAATGCAACTATTCTTCCAGGAGTTCATATTGGAGATGGTGCAATAATTGGTGCTAATAGTGTTGTTGGAAGTAATGTTGAACCATATACAATAGTTGTAGGAAATCCTGCAAAAGCGTTAAGAAAAAGATTTGATGAAGAACTAATTGATATTATGGAAAAATTAAAGTGGTGGGATAAAAGTATAGAAGAAATAAATAATTTAATTCCTTTACTAACAAACAGCAATTTAGAGTATGTAAAAGAAGAATTAAAGAAATTGTTATAGTTACAAATTAAAAGTTATAGAGAGAATATAAAACTGATAATGTATAAAGCAAAGGAAGAACGAGCATAAATCCTATAGAAAATTTGAAAGACTTAATAATATATCAAAGTAAAAACAATGAAAATATATTAGTAGAAGTTTTATACGATTAGGAATATATAGTTTATATATTATGAGAGAAAAAAGATACGAATAATTTTTTGTTATGATTGGAGAAGAGTTATGTCAGAAAAAGATAAAATGTTGACAGGAGAATTATATGATGCTAACTATGATAAAGAATTAATAAAAGATAGATATAAAGCTAAAGATATTTGCTTTGAATATAATAATTTAAAACCATCAGATTTTGAAAGCAAAGACAGAATAATTAAAAAATTATTTGCAGAAACAGGAAAGCAGATAATAGTTGAACAGAACTTTTGGTGTGATTATGGTTATAATATTTCTGTCGGAGAAAATTTTTATATGAATCATAATTGTATAATATTAGATGGTGCAAAAGTAGAGTTTGGCGATAATGTATTTGTTGCACCTAATTGTGGTTTTTATACGGCAGGCCACCCTTTAGATTATGGAACTAGAAATAAAGGATTAGAATATGCAAAGCCTATCAAAGTAGGAAATAATGTATGGATAGGTGGAAATGTCCAAAATGTAATAATGAAAAATTTGAAAGAGATCAATTTCAAGCTACTGGAGGAAATTTTGCAAAAATATTTGATGTGCAAAATAAAAAATTCATTACTATAAGTTGTACGAAATGCGGTTATACAGAAATTTATAAAACTGAAACAGAAGCAGGAATGAATATATTAGATTTTTTACTAAATTAGATAAAATAAAAGAAACAGTGAAAAGTAATTAATTGAAAAAATAGATACTTTTATGGTCTTATAAATCTATATTTTATATATAAGAAGTGAGGAAAAATGTCAAAAATATTAATAGTTGAAGATGATGAAAAATTACGAAATGAACTTGAAATTTTTCTTAACAATAATGGGTATGAAGCATGTTGTTTAGAAAAGTTTGAGAATCCAATAGAAGATATATTAAAAGAAAATGCAGATTTGGTTTTATTAGATATAAATTTACCTAATTCAGATGGAGAGTACATTTGTAAAAAGATAAGAAAATTATCAAATGTGCCAATAATAATGGTGACAAGTAGAGATAATGAAATTGATGAATTATTAAGTTTAAATAACGGAGCAGACCAATATGTAACTAAACCATATAATAGTCGAATTTTGCTTGCGAAAGTCTCTGGACTACTTAAAAGAGCACAAAATATGGAAGCATATCAAAATAGAATTAATTATAATGGGCTCACATTAGATATTTCTAAAAGCATTATAGAAAAGGAAAACGAAAAGATAGAATTAACTAAGAATGAGTTAAAGATATTTCACTTTCTTTTATTAAACAAGGATAAAATTATATCAAGAGACGAACTAATGGATTACTTGTGGGAAAGCGAAAGCTTTATAGATGATAATACACTATCAGTAAACATGAAAAGACTAAGAAATAAGCTAGAAGATTTAGGAATGAAAGACTGTATAGAAACTAAAAGAGGACAGGGGTATATATTAAAATGAGTTTTAAGGAATATATAAAGGATAAAAGTATTTACATTTTAGTGTTATTATTTGTTGTAGCAACTTCTGAAATATTACTGATTCCATTTAGTATACACAAATTTGTAAAGATCTACATTGAGGTTATACCTGTTATGATGTTTTCTATTTGTTTCTTTATAGAATATTACAGAAAAAATAGATATTATAATAATTTGAAAGATAAGCTAGAAGATTTGAAAGAAAAATATCTAATAGCAGAAATTATTGAAACATCAAATTTTTCAGAAAGCAAAATTTTAAAAGAAATATTGCAAGAGACAGGAAAATCAATGCTTGAAAATGTAAATAAGTACAAGCATTTAACAGAAGACTATAAAGAATATATTGAGTTATGGATACATGAGGTAAAAATACCTATAGTTACAGGAAAAATGATTATAGAAAATAATAAAAACGAAGTAACAGAAAGTATAGATGAAGAATTAGACAAAATAGAAAATTATATAGAACAAGCTTTATTTTATGCTAGAAGTAATGTACCAGAAAAAGACTATTATGTAAAGAAACAAAATTTAAAAGAGATTGTAAATACAGCAATATTAAAAAATAAAAGAAGCTTATTGCAAAATAAAGTAAAATTAAATTTGCACGAGTTAGATGGTCAAATATATACAGACTCTAAATGGTGTATTTTTATAATAAATCAAATAATACAAAATGCAGTAAAGTACAGTAAATCTAGTAACAAAGAAATAGAAATGTTTGGCATAAATAATAAAGAAAATACAATTTTATGCATAAAAGATAATGGAATAGGCATAAAGAAGGGTGAAATTACAAGAGTATTTGAAAAAGGTTTTACTGGAACAAATGGTAGAAAAGTAGGACAAAAATCAACAGGAATGGGATTATATTTATGTAAAAAATTATGTAATAAGTTAGGATTGAGAATAGAACTAGACTCAGAAGAAAATATTGGAACAGAAATAAGAATTGCATTTCCAAAAAGTAGTTTTATACAAGATGCAATAGAATAATATGTAGAAAGGCTACCAGATTGAACTATACTCCAAAAATTATAGTTCAAATGGTGGCTTTTTTCAAATCTTACAAAAAAGTAAGATTTGTGTAATGCAAATCGATGGCAAGAAATAAAAAAGGTAGTACAATTAATGTAATAAAACAGAAAGGGAGATTGAAAGATGGAAAATGTATTAGAAACTAAAAATATTGAAAAATACTATGGAAACAAGTCTAATCTAACAAAAGCTATCGATAATATTAGCTTTGAAGTGAAAAAAGGAGAGTTTGTTGGAATAATGGGAGCAAGTGGATCACGGAAAAACAACACTTTTAAATTGCATTTCTACAATTGATAGAGTTACAGCAGGAAAAATAATAATTGATGGAAAAGACATTACAAAATTAAAAGGAAATCAACTAAATAAATTTAGAAGAGAAAAACTCGGTTTTATATTTCAAGACTTTAATTTATTAGACACATTGACAGCTTATGAAAATATTGCATTAGCATTAACTATTTCAAAAGTGAATGCACATGAGATAGATAAAAAAGTAAAAGAAGTTGCTCAAAAACTTGGAATTTCAGACATATTAAATAAATACCCTTATCAAATATCTGGAGGACAAAAACAAAGAGTAGCATCAGCAAGAGCAATTATCACAAATCCAAAATTAATATTAGCAGATGAACCAACAGGCGCATTGGATTCGAAATCTGCAAAACAATTACTAGAAAGTTTTGAAATTTTAAATCAAAAAATAAATTCAACTATAGTTATGGTTACACATGATTCTTTTACAGCAAGTTACGCAAGTAGAATATTATTTATAAAAGATGGAAAGATTTTTAATGAACTTATAAAAGGAAATGATACAAGAAAACAATTTTTCGAAAAGATAATAGAAGTTCAAACCTTATTAGGAGGTGAACTTGGAGATGTTATTTAAATTATCAATAAAAAACATGAAAAAGAGTTTTAAAGATTATGCAATATACTTTATTACTTTGGTTTTAGGTGTAGCAGTATTTTATATGTTTAACTCCATTGATAGTCAAGAAGCAATGCTACAAGTATCAAGTTCTACTAAACAAATGATAAAACTTATGATTAATATGCTTGGCATGGTATCGGTATTTATTGCTGTAATATTAGGACTCTTAATTGTATATGCTAATAATTTTTTAATAAATAGAAGAAAAAAAGAATTTGGAATATATATGACATTAGGAATGGGAAAAAGACAAATCTCTAAAATTTTATTAATAGAGACAGTACTTGTTGGGATAATTTCTCTTGCAATAGGTCTTATATTAGGAATTTTCGCATCACAGTTTATGTCTATATTGGTTGCAAAATTATTTCAAGCAGATATGAGTAAATTTGAATTTGTATTTTCGCAAAATGCTTGTATTAAAACTTGTATATATTTTGCTGTAATGTATTTGGCTGTATTACTTTTCAATGCATTTACAATATCAAGATATAAATTAATAAACCTACTAACAGCAATTAAGAAGAATGAACAAATAAAAATGAAAAATCCAATAGTATGTATTATAGTTTTTATAATTGCAGCAGTAGGTTTAGGATATGCTTATTGGGAAGTGACAAAAGGAATTTTCAACATGACAAATGTTAATGATACAACAAGAGCTATTGGAATATCAGTTTTACTTGGAGTAGTTGGAACAATTTTAATATTTTGGTCTTTTTCAGGATTAATATTAAGATTAGTTCAAGCTAAAAAAAGTACATACTTAAAAGGAACTAATATGTTTGTACTAAGACAATTACATAATAAAATTAATACAACTGTAATTAGTATGAGTGTAATATGTTTAATGCTATTTATGACAATTACCGCATTATCTTCATCAATTGCATTAAAAAATTCTATGCAAGCTGATTTAGAAAAAATGACACCGGTAGATTTGAACTTATACAAAACAGCTAATTTACCAGAAAAGACTGTAAATAGTAATGGAAAAGAAATTACTTATACACAAGAGTTACAAGAAGATTCAAAACAAGCTATTTCATATACGCTTATTCAAAATGGTTTTGATATGAAACAATTAAAAGATGTTATAGAAGCACCAATTTATGAAGCAGATGGATTTTCATGGAAAAAAACATTAGGAAAAGCTTCAGATCAAATAAAAGAACAATTTCCTAGAATGAAATTGGATATACTAGAACAAGTAATGAAGATATCTGATTACAATAAAATTGCAAAATTATATGGAAATGAACAGTATTCTTTAAAAAATGATGAATATATTATAATTTGTAATTATGAAAGTATAGCCAATATAAGAAATTTAGGATTGAAAGAAAAGACTATAATTAATTTAAATGGAAAAGAATATAAACCAAAATATAATGAATGCAAAGATGGATTTATACAAATATCAACAAGTCATACAAATGAAGGAATTATATTAGTTCCAGACAGTTGCAATTTTAGTGAAAAAGAACAAAAATTGTGGTTCTTAGTTGCTAATTATAATGCTAAAACAGATAAAGAAAAAGAACAAATAGAAAAGATGTTTACAAGCGATGAGTCTGAATTGGTACAAAAACTAAACAAAGAAAATAATACATTAGATGGAGAAACTAAAATAGGTATAATTGAATCAAGTGTTGGGTTATCAACTATAATAGTATTTATTGCAATTTATTTAGGAATTATATTTCTTATAGCAAGTTGTGCTATTTTAGCATTAAAACAACTAACAGAAAGCTCGGATAACAAACAAAGATATATTATATTAAGAAAAATAGGTTGTGATGAGAAGATGATAAATCAAGCACTATTTAGACAAATAGGAATCTTCTTTGGATTACCACTTATTTTAGCAATAATTCACTCAATATTTGGAATACAATTTGCTATGTCTATATTTGATGTACTTGCGTCTAAAGAACAATTATTACCATCAATTATAGCAACTGCAATTGCTATAGGTGTAATTTATGGATGTTATTTTTTAGCAACATATATAGGAAGTAAAAACATCATTAAAGAGGAAGAATAATTTATATTAAAGGAGAAATTTAAAATGGAATATGAAAAAACAAAAAAGTATAACATAAATATAATAAATCAAAAAATTATGGGACCTAATCCATTAAAATTAGAAGAAGAACTTATGCAAGATAATAAAATAAAAAAAGGTTCTATTGTTATGGATTTAGGAAGTGGTCAAGGTATCACATCTATATTTCTAGCAAAGGAATATGGTTTTAAAAAAGTATATGCAGTAGATTTATGGAGTAATCCTGAAGAAAATAGAGAATTCTTTACACAAATGGGATTAACAGATAAGCAAATTGTTCCCGTGAAAGCAGATGCTACAGACTTAAAATTCGAAAAAGAATTTTTCGATGCAGTAGTTAGCACAGATTCATATAATTATTTTGGAAGAGATGAAAAATACTTAGATGAAAAACTTTTACCTTTTGTTAAAAATGGAGGATACATTTACATAGTTGTTCCAGGAATGAAGAAAGATTGTCATAGCGACATTCCAAAAGAATTGCTTTTATCTTGGACTCCTGAACAATTAGACTATATTCACGATATTGAATACTGGAGAAACATTGTTTCAAAATCAAAGAACAGTGAAATAATTTCAATTTATGAAATGGAAAGTAATGAAGAATGTTGGAATGATTGGATACAATGCGATAATGAGTATTCTAGAAGCGATAGAAAAGCCATTGAAGCAGGAGCATGCAAATATTTAAACTTTATTGCTATTGTTCTGAAGAAAAAATAAATTCTTATTAAGAGGGTCACAATTCAAATTGTCACCCTCTAATATTTTTAAGGAGGACTAAAAATGACTATTCCAGAAAAAAAAATATATCCTCGTACAGGTGATAAACAAACAGAACAGAAACTTTGTAATTTATGCTATCGTATGACAGAAAAGTGAAGTACTGTATTGCCAAATTTATTCTTTTTATGATATAATATTAGAATAAAACTTAAATGGTTGTATCTATACAAAGGAGGAATATTAAAATGAATGAATTTAAGGTTATTGTTGTAATGAATGAAACAATGTTAAATGTTCTAAAAGACAAAAATTCTGATTATTCATTAAATTTAAAAATTCAAAAATATTTAAAAGATGAAGCTCTCTTCTTTAAAATAAATAAACAAAATGCTTATAAAATCTTGCAAGCGGTAGGAGTAAAACAGGAGCAATTGGAAGGGGTGTACAAGAAGTTAATAGAACCAAATATGTTTTATGATTTATTAAATAGAGGAAAAATAAATGCTGCTGATGATAGCATAATTATTAAATATGATACTTATCGGCTATGACGACTTATTTAAAAAAAGAAAATAATATATAAAAAAAGTAATGGAGGAAAAATAAATGCGTGATGAATATATAAAAAAATTTTATGACGAAATAAGCCAAGAACTAGAGGGGGATTATAAAATAATATTAGAACCTAATAGAGAACTTAAAGAAGATTGGATTGAATATGATCAAGTAAAATGGGAGATGGATGAGCAACTTCAGAATTTAGTGACCAAATTATTAAAAGAAAAATCAATGAATTTTGAAGATAAAGTTTTGGAAATTTATAAATACATATGTTTGAATTATATATATGATGATAATGTGTTATATTTCTTTAAAAAGGATTTAAGTGATATAAACAATATAAAATATATAGCAGTAGATTGGTATGGAAGAATAGTTGGTGATAAGTGGAAGGAAAATCGAAAAAAACATAATAGAAGAATATGTTATGAATTTTCTAGATTTTATGCAAAAGCAATAAATGAGTTATTAGAAGGAAATGATAGTTTAGAAGCTTTTATGTTTGGAGATAAAGAAAATTTACATTATGTTGTTGGATTAACAGGCGAAGAATATAGTGTTATTTTAGATTTAGATGATTTTAATAATATAAAAGATCTTACTAGAGTAAAATTAGGTCTAAAAATTAAAGGAATAAAAATACTTAGGGATAATTCAGGAAAATTTCAAAAAGCCGTTGATAAGTTTAACAAAGACAAAAAAGATGAGTTGACTGAGATAGAGGAAGCACAAAAAAACTTAAAAGACAAAAATCTTATTGAGTACTTTAAGAGTGTTGTAAAAACATTAAATAGTTATCAGATTGATTCACAAGGATTTTGTGAATATATTAAAGCAATAGTTGAGAATGAGGGCATTGAAGTTGAAAAAGTATGGAAGGAAGTTAAAGGAGCTGATGAAAAAAGATATGCAAAATGTATAATTTTCGACTTTGAGTCTAAAACATATTTAGTTGATAGTGTTGATAAAGAAATGAGTATAATAAACAAAGAAGATTTAGATAAAAAAATTTTTATATTTAATCCAGAAGAAAATGAATATCCTTATTATGGAGGGTAATTTAATATAATAATTAATAATCATTAATAATATAAGGAGAAATTAAAATGAGTATAAATATAGAAAGACTTGACAGATTAAATAAACTAGTAAGTTTATCTTTTAGAAGAAAACATTCAATTGTATTAAATCCAGAAGAAAAGATTAATGATAAAGACGAACTTAATGAGGATATAATATATGATGAGGCAAGTTGGAAAATAACAAATGAACTTCAAGAATATATTGATAAGTTATCTGAAGATGATAAATTAAGTGTAGAAGATAAAATTTTATTAACTTATGAAAAATTATGTAAGGATTATGTATATGATGACAATTTAATATCTTATATAAAAAAGATTGATGATGATGTATTTAGTTTACCAGATTGGTATGGAAGAGATGTTGATCAAGAATGGGAAAAAAATAGAGAGCAACATAATAGAAGGATCTGTTTTGAGCTATCTAGATATTTAGCAAAAGCATTGACAGAACTATTAAAAAACAATAACGATTATAATATTTGTATTTTCTGGAATAAAAATCTTACACATTACTTTGTTGGATTAACTTGCAATGATTATAGTTTGGTTTTAGATTTAGATGACTTTTTTAACATAAAAGATCTTACAAGAATAAAAGCAGACTTAACTGCCGAAGGAATAGTAATTTTAGAAGATTATGAAAATAAATTTAAAAATGCACTTGATAAATTTAATGAAGGCAGAAGTGAGTATGCTATAAAAAAAGTAGAAGATGAAATAAGCAATGATAATACCAATTCAAACCATAATACAGAAAAGGATTCTGATAAATCTGATAAAAAAGAAGAAAATGAAGACATTGTGTTTTTTAAGAAAGCAATAGAAGTATTAACAAAAAAATATGATATTGATTCACAAGGCATATATGAATATATGAAAGAAATAGTTGATATTAAACTAGGACCAGATGGAAGAGAAAAAATATGGAAAAAAATAGATGGAAATACTAAGGAATCAACTAGGTATATAAGATGTTTAGTTTTGAATATAGATAATGAAAAGTATGTTATTGATGTTGATGAAAAGATAGTACGACCATTTGATGAGAAAGAATTAACAGAGAAAAGGGCACGTTTCGTGCCATATAAAGAACTTTCTCGTGGTGGTTTTGACTATTATGATGGTACATAACAAATTTTAATATCAGTAGGGATGGCTACGTTTGACGAAAAAAATAGAAAATAATTAGCAAGTGTCAAACAAGGCCATCCCTATTGACAATAATTGACATAATAATAAAGGAAGTAGAAGAAGATAGATGAAGGAAGAAATAATAGAAAATAAAAATTCATATGAAAAAATAGATTTAACTAGAAAAATTGGAGTATTTGATTCTGGAATTGGTGGAGTTACAGTTCTAAGAGAGTTAATTAAGATTCTTCCAAAAGAAAATTATATTTATTATAGTGATTCAAAGAATAATCCATATGGAGATAAAACTCAAGAAGAGATAATAAATATATGTGACGAAATTGTACAATTTTTTATAAGAAAAAATTGCAAAGCAATTGTAATTGCATGTAATACTGCAACTGCTAATGCGGTTTCATGTTTAAGAAACAAATACAATAACATTCCATTTGTTGCAATTGAACCGGCATATAAAATGGTATATGATTATGCTTATAATGAAGAAACTCTAGTTATGGCAACAAAAGGAACAATCGAAAGTGAAAAGTTTAATTTACTTTATGAAAAATACAATAATCACAAAACAAAATTGTTACCTTGTGTGGGACTAGCTGATGTGATAGAAGAGGGAGACAAAAAGAAGCAAAAGAAAGTATTAGAAAAAATATTAAAACCATATAAAGGAAAAGTGAAAAATGTAGTTCTTCGGTTGTACACATTATCCATTAATAGAACAAGAAATTGCAGAAACTTTAGGAGGAAATATAAAGTTTTTTAATGGAGCACCAAGACTTGCAAAACACTTATATGAAATTCTACAGGAAAATGATCTGATAGATGAAAATGAAGGAAAGATAGAATTTTATGATTCAAACCATTCAGAAAAAAAGAAAGAAAGATTTTTTAGTAATGTTTTATCTTAAAAAAAGAAGAAGGATAATGCTAAAAAATATTTGTAAAAATAGAAACTCAATATAAAAGATTAACTTTATATATGAGTTTCTTATTTATGCAAAATATTGTTTATAATTCATTAAAGTTCAAAGGTTGAATATATATCTAATAATCTATCTAATTCATAACTTTCAGTTTCCTGATTCATTGAAAGATCATAAAACTCAATTGCGTCAGTTTTCATATCATACTCTAAGTATTCTATACATTTATTTTTCAGGTCTTTCAAATCTGTATATGAAAAGTCTTTATCATATTTTTTTACATGTTCAATAAGTAATGATTTTATTTCTTGGTGCAATATATAAATACAGTAAGAATAGTCTCCATGGTTTAGCCTTTTTTTAAACTCATTTTTATTAAAGCTCAATATCGTCACCTCCATTAGGATATTCTTGCATTTCTTTTTTATTAGAATCAATACAAGTAGAAAATGATTTTTTAATCTCACTTGGTATTTTCACATATTTATTATCTTTTCTTATATAAACTTGTAATGGCTTATCTGGTTCATATTCACCTAAATTTACATATGTTCTTATAAAGCTCTTTTTCTTACGTCCTTTATCATCAATTATAGTAGACTTAAACTTTTCTGGTACTTTAGATGAATCTCTAAGCCAATTAAGATGTAAAATGAAGTCTTTATTTAAACCATTAGGATTTGCAGCAACGGCTTTCTTTAACACTTTTTCTTGTTCTTTTGTAAAAGGCAAGATTTGTTGCGCTGAAATAATTTCTCCATTAGGAAATGTAAAGTCTGATTTACCTTCGTAGATAGGAATATATTCGTTTCCATTTTGCAGTGAAACCAAAAAGTCTTTTAAAACATTAAGCTTTATATGCTCTCTTACTGGAAATGTAAGCTTAGTATCTAATCCAAGGCAAACAAAATTTGGGTTCAACATTATTTGTGTTCCATCATCTAAAACTGAATCAGGAATTATACCGGCATTTATAATATCAGAACTATTATCCAAATTAGAAATTAGTGAATTTAATATTTCATCTTTCATGTTATAAATATTAATCACAGGACTAATTAGTTCTGCATATAATATTGCATTATTCTCTATAGTATTATTGGACTTAGATAACAATTGCGTAAAGAATTTTTGGTAATCTGTAGAATACAAAGATTTTAATTGTTTAGCTAGTGGAACATAAGAATAAGTTATATAATTTTTGTTTTCATCAGTAGTATATGTATTCTTAGGTAGTGTGCCTTTGTAATAAGCTTCTTGACGATCATTAATAAATCGTTGAGAATGTCTTCGTAACATCATACATTTAATTAGAGTTGTCTCAAGCGCATCTTTATTAATGTCGCTAATATCAAATGTATTATCTAATATTTTAGGCAATACACCTAAAGTTTTAATAGCAAATATACCATTGGCGTAGCTATCTAATTCTTTAGCATATCTATTTATCCAAAATGAATTTAAAATCATTAAATCATGAACTGACATATTACGAAGAATTTGCGGACTTGTAATATCTATATTCTTTTTACCAGAGATAAACTCTTTGAAATCCATCCTTTCAAAGTTTAGAGACTCAAGTTCAGTATATTTTTGAAATAGATTTAATGATGATATTTGCTTTGCAATTGAAGAAATTGAATCTGCAAGTATATTTTTAAGATTTTCAGCTAAAAGCTTTTCATCTTGTGGTAAAAACTTTTTTGCACCAAAAAGATAAAAATTAGCTAATTGCATTGAGAATTCTCTATCATGTTTAGATGAAACATGTTTATTTATATAAGTTTGTATTCTTTTTATTTTTTCCTCTTTTTTAAGTTCAGGGGTTTCTAAGATACTTTTTAATGTTAAATCATTCATCACAAATTTTTCACATTGCGTATATACATCTTCTTCAAAAGCCTTTGTCATAGATTGAGTGTAAAAAGTTAAATAATCTCTAAAGTTGTTTTTTGATGGCATATTCATTTTAAGTGCATCAACTTTTATTTCCCCACTTTTTAATCCGATCATGTATTTCATCAAAAACTTTTGGATTTGATTTTAAATACTGACAAGAAATGTAAAGCATATAGTAATCAAATGCAAAGGAAGATTTAAAAGCAGTTTTACCCAAATCTAAATAATCTTCTCTAAGCAAATCTTCAAATTCTTCTAGTGTTAAGTCGGGGTTTTGACTTTGCATACCTTTTAGATATGGTTGTAGTATATATATAATATACTTTTTTAAGTTTGATACATCATCTTTTGATATATATTTTTTTGCCTTTTTATAATCCTTCTCAAAAGCAGTCATAAATTTTCCTCCAATATATAAATCTAAACATTATTATACCATATATAAAAGAAAATTACAATTTTTTGAAGAAGTAAACATAAAATGAAGCAAATACTTTTTTTATTGGAATAAATAGTCATCAAATTACTAAAAAAGCAATAAGTAAATCTTATACACAAATTTTAGCAATTACTACTTGAATATATGTGCATGTGTATATATAATAAATATATATATTATTTTTAATATAGGAGGATAAAGTTTGAAAAGGTTAGTTTTAATAGATGGAAACAGTATTATGAATAGAGCGTTTTATGGAATTATGGGAAGCAAAATGCTAACTACAAAAGATGGTAAATATACAAATGCCGTATATGGATTTTTGGCAATAATGTTTAAAGTAATAGATGATTTAAATCCAGACTATATGGCGGTTGCATTTGATTTAAAAGCGCCTACTGCAAGACATAAAATGTATGAAGGCTATAAGGCAACAAGAAAAGGTATGCCAGATGAACTTGCACAGCAAATGCCAATAGTAAAGGAAATTCTAAGAGCAATGAATATTGATATAATAGAAAAAGAAGGATATGAGGCAGATGATGTACTTGGAACCTTATCAAAGTTTGGAGAAAAAAATGGATTAGAAGTTACAATTCTTTCAGGAGATAGAGATACTTTTCAGCTTGCAACAGATAAAGTTACAATACGTATTCCAAGAACAAAGATGGGTAAAACAGAAACAGAAGATTTTAATAGAGAAAAAATAATTGAAACTTATGGATTAGAACCAAAACAATTAATTGAAGTAAAAGGACTTCAAGGCGATACATCTGATAATATTCCGGGGGTGCCGGGAATAGGAGAAAAAACTGCATTAAGTTTGGTGAAGAAGTTTGGAAGTATTGATAATTTATATAATAAATTAGAAGCGGGAGAATCAGAGTTAAAAGGCAAACAAGAAGAAAATTTAGAAAACAATAAAGAGCTTGCCATATTATCAAGAACACTTGGAACAATTAATCTAGAAGTCCCATTTAGTGATACTCTAGAAGATTTACAAGTAGAGGAATGGAATAAACAAGAGGTTTTAAAAATTTTTAAGGAATTAAATTTTAACCGCTATATTGATAGATTTAATCTTCAAGACCAAAATATACAAACAAAAAAAATAGAAGACCTATTTAACATAGAAGAGATGACTTTAAATGAGGAAGAAAAAGTAGAGAAACTAATAAATGAAGTAAAAAGAAGTAAAAAGTTAGTTTTTTTTATAGATAAAAAAGCAAGTGATAAACCAGAAAAGATAATAAAAAAAGAAATAAAATCAATTAGTGTATATACTGGTGGAAAAAGCGTCTTCTTTATTGCAATTCAAGATTCAAGGAAATTTACTTTGAAATTTAAAGAAATCTTTGAAGATGAAAAAATTGCAAAGTATGGATTTGAATTAAGCCAAGATTATGTAATGCTAAGAGAACTAGGCATTAATATGAAAAATTTAATTTATGATGCCAAAATTGCAGCATATGTTATAAATCCAACAGTGAAGTATAATCTATCTGATATTATTGCTCAATATCTTGAAATAGATGTTAATGAATTTTTATCTGAAGATAAAGAAAATGTACAAAATCAAATTAACTTGTTCGATGAATTACAAAAATCAAATGAAGAAAATAAAAACCAGTTAGAGTATGCATTATATGCATATTGTATATATAGTTTGGAAGCAAAAACAAAAGAGAAATTAATTGAAATAGGAAGTCTAGATTTATTTAAAAATATTGAAATGCCACTTGTAGAAGTACTAGCAGAAATGCAGTTTAATGGTATGCATGTTGAAAAAGATGAATTAAAGGAATTTGGAGATAAACTAAAAATTGATTTAGATAAACTCACAAATGAAATTTATGAGCTATGTGGAGAAAAATTTAATATTAATTCAACACAACAATTAGGCGTAATATTATTTGAAAAATTAAAGTTACCAGTGTATAAGAAAACAAAAAAAGGATATTCAACAGATGTAGATATTTTAGAAAAGTTAAAAGGTCAGCATCCTGTAATTGAAAAAATATTGGAATATAGAAGTCTAATGAAGTTAAACTCTACCTATGTAGAAGGATTATTACCATATATTAATGAAAAAACCAAAAGAATTCATTCATATTTTCATCAAACGGTAACTGCAACAGGAAGAATTAGCAGTACAGAACCAAATCTTCAAAATATTCCAACTAGAATTGAACTTGGAAAGAAACTAAGAAAAGTCTTTAAACCAGAAGAGGGGAATATATTTGTAGATGCGGACTATTCACAAATAGAATTAAGAGTACTTGCACATATTTCAAAAGATGAGCATATGATTACTGCATTTAATGAAAACCAAGATATTCATAAACAAGCAGCATCAAAGGTTCTTGGCATTCCCATTGAGGAAGTAACAAAAGAACAAAGAAGTTCTGCTAAAGCTGTAAATTTCGGTATTGTATATGGAATTAGTGATTTCGGATTAGCACAGCAATTAGGAATTAGTAATAAACAAGCAAAACAATATATAGAGCAGTATCTTGAAAAATATAGTGGAATAAAGAAATTTATGGATGAAATTGTTGAAAAAGCAAAGGAACAAGGATATGTTGAAACTTTATTTCATAGAAGAAGATATATTCCAGAGCTAAGTTCAAACAATTACATGGTAAGGCAGTTTGGAGCAAGAGCTGCAATGAATACTCCAATCCAAGGTACGGCAGCAGACATTATGAAAATAGCTATGATTAATGTATATAATGAATTAAAAAAAGAGAAGCTTAATGCTAAAATAATTCTTCAGGTGCATGATGAATTAATCATAGAATGTCGAAAAGAGGAGAAAGAAAAAGTAAAAAAAATATTGAAAAATTGTATGGAAAATGCTATAACTTTAGTAGTGCCGTTAAAAGTAGATATTTCAGAGGCGGACAATTGGTATGAAGCCAAATAATAATTAAACCGAGGATAACATTATAAGGAGAGAATGTGCATTGTCTAAGCTAATAAAAAAGCTTTTTATAATTATTCTAGTAATTGTTATAGCAATTGGAATAATTCATAAGCTAAACATAAAAAATTATATTATGAAAAATATGTATCCAAAAGAATATTCAGAATATGTATACAAATATTCTGAAGAAAATAATATTGATCCATTATTAACATTTGCTATTATAAAAGCAGAAAGTAACTTTAACCCAGAAGCAACATCAAACAGTAATGCAATAGGGCTTATGCAGGTATTAGAAACAACAGCTAAAGAAGTAATGCAAAATAAAACAGAGGAAAATTTTTCAAAAGAAATATTATTTAATGCAGAAGATAATATAAAAATAGGAACAACATATTTTGCTTATTTACTGGACAAATATAACGGGAATATAGCACTTGCACTTACAGCATATAATGCGGGAATAGGTAAAGTAGATAACTGGATAGAAAATGGAATTATAAAAGAAGATGGCTCAGATATAGAAAATATTCCATACAAAGAAACAAATAATTATGTTAGAAAAATATTAAGAGATTATAAAATATATAAAAAAATATATATAAATTAAAATAGGAGGTAAGAATATGTCAGTATTAGTTACAGGAGGAGCAGGGTATATAGGAAGTCATACATGTGTTGAATTATTAGAAGCGGGAGAAAAAATTATTATTGTGGATAATTTTTCAAACAGTAAACCAGAAACACTTGAAAAAATTAAAGAGATTACAGGAAAGGATTTTAAATTTTACAAAGTAGATATATTAGATGAAGAAGGATTAAAAAATATATTTAAAGAAAATCCAGATATTGAATCTGTTATACATTTTGCAGGATTAAAAGCAGTAGGAGAATCTGTTGCAAAACCAATAGAATATTATCATAACAATATAACAGGAACACTTGTATTATTAGATGTTATGAAGAAATTTGGATGCAAAAAAATTGTATTTAGTTCTTCAGCAACAGTATATGGAAATCCAAAAACAGTTCCAATAAAAGAGGATTTTCCATTATTTACAACAAATCCATATGGAAGTACAAAATTAATGATTGAACAAATATTAAATGATGTATATATATCAGACAATGAATGGAGCATTATTTTATTAAGATACTTTAATCCAATTGGAGCACATAAAAGTGGCAAAATTGGAGAAAATCCAAATGGAATACCTAATAACTTAATGCCATATATTAATCAAGTTGCTATAGGAAAATTAGACCATTTAAATGTATTTGGTAATGATTATCCAACAAAAGATGGAACCGGAGTAAGAGATTATATACATGTTGTTGATTTATCAATGGGACACTTAAAAGCTTTAGAAAAGGCAAGAAAGGGTACTGGGGTAGAAGTATATAATTTAGGAACAGGTAAGGGATATTCTGTATTAGAAATTGTAAAAGCATTTGAAGATGCAACAGGAGTAAAAATTAAATATGAAATAACAGCAAGAAGACCAGGAGATATACCAACATGTTTTGCTGACCCAACAAAAGCAAAAGAAGAGCTTGGCTGGGAAGCTACAAGAGATATTAAAGAAATGTGCGAAGACTCTTGGAGATTTACAAAAAATGTGTAAATACAATATAAAATAAAAGTAATAAATATAGTAAACCTAAGAATATAAAATAATATATTTTTAGGTTTTTTTTAAGCAAAAATAAAGAGCCATTTTAAAAAAGGATAATAAACATAATAAGTTGACACCGAAGGAAATTATTTTCTTGTTATGTTAAGTACTACGACAATGTCCAAAAGCAATTAGATATCTTAATGCAAAATTACACAATTTTTTCCAAATTCTATTGAAAAATAAAAATTTATGTTATAATAAAAGCAAATTTACCAAAGAATAATACTAAGGAGGAAATACAAAATGGGAAAAAAATATGTGTACCTTTTTAATGAAGGAAATGCAGGTATGAAAGAAATATTAGGAGGAAAAGGAGCAAACCTAGCAGAAATGACAAATTTGGGAATGCCAATTCCACAGGGATTTACAGTAACAACAGAAAGCTGTAATAAATACTATGCAGACGGTGAAACAATTTCAGAGGAAATAGAAAAGCAAATAAAACAAGCATTAGAAAAGTTAGAACAAAGAACTAATAAAGTTTTAGGAAATAAAGAAAAACCGCTATTAGTTTCAGTAAGGTCTGGTGCAAGAGCTTCTATGCCAGGAATGATGGATACAATATTAAACTTGGGAATTAATGATGAAGTTGCAAAAGTAATAGCACAAAAAAATAGAAGATTTGCTTATGACAGTTATAGAAGATTCATTCAAATGTATAGTGATGTTGTAAAAGAAATACCAAAAAACTTATTTGAAAGAGCAATAGATACTAAAAAAATGCAAAGAGGCTTGAAACTAGATACTGATATGGATGCAAATGATCTAGAAGATTTAGTAAAGGTATTTAAAGGAATTTATTACAAGCAATTAGGTGAAGAATTTCCACAAGACCCAAAAGAGCAATTATTAGATGCTATAAAAGCAGTATTTCGTTCATGGAATAATCCTAGAGCAATTACTTATAGAAGGTTAAATGATATTCCATCTAACTGGGGAACTGCAGTTAATGTACAAGAAATGGTTTTTGGAAACATGGGAGAGGATTGTGGAACAGGAGTTGCCTTTTCACGAAATCCAGCAACAGGTGAAAACGAAATATTTGGTGAATTTCTTATGAATGCTCAAGGAGAAGATGTTGTTGCAGGAATAAGAACACCACAATCTATTGATAAACTTAAGGAAATTAACCCAAAAGTATATGAAGATTTTGCAAAATATGCTAAAATGTTGGAAAATCATTATAAAGATATGCAAGATATGGAATTTACCATAGAACATGGAAAGCTATATATGCTTCAAACGAGAAATGGAAAACGTACTGCAAATGCTGCGTTAAAAATAGCTGTAGACCTTGCAAATGAAGGTATGATATCGAAAAAAGAAGCTGTTTTAAGAATCGAACCAAAACAATTAGAACAATTGTTACATCCAAATTTTAATATAGAAAAATTAAAACTTGCAAAAGCAATAGCTAAGGGACTTGCAGCATCACCAGGAGCTGCAACAGGAAAAGTTGTATTTTCTGCACAAAAAGCAAAAGAACTTGCAGAAGCTGGAGAAAAAGAGCTTATATTAGTAAGACTTGAAACATCACCAGAAGACATCGAAGGAATGGTTGTATGTAATCGGTGTTTTAACAGTTAGAGGAGGAATGACATCACATGCAGCAGTTGTAGCACGTGGAATGGGTACTTGTTGTGTGGCCGGCTGTGGAGAAATAACGATAGACGAAGACAATAAAGTATTTTATGTTTCAAATGGAAGCCAATATCATGAAGGAGATTATATTTCTCTAGATGGTTCTACAGGAAAAGTATATGGAGAAAAAATTGAAACAGTTCCAGCATCACTTTCTGGTAACTTTGCAAAACTAATGTCTTGGGCAGATTCATACCGTAAATTAGGAGTTAGAACTAATGCAGATACTCCAAGAGATGCAAAACAGGCATATGAATTTGGTGCAGAAGGAATTGGTTTATGCAGAACAGAGCATATGTTCTTTGATCCAGATAGAATATCAGCAATTCGTGAAATGATAGTTTCAAAAACTTCAGAACAAAGAGAGAAGGCACTAAATAAATTATTGCCAATGCAAAGAGGAGATTTTGAAGGATTATATAAAGCAATGAAAGGTTATCCAGTAACAATACGATTACTCGATCCTCCATTACATGAATTTTTGCCACATGAAGATGCTGAGATATCAGAACTTGCAAAAGATATGGGAATGTCATTTGAAGAATTAAAAGAGATTGTGGTAAGCTTGCACGAATTTAACCCAATGATGGGACACAGAGGATGTAGATTAGATGTAACCTATCCTGAAATTGCCAAAATGCAAACAAAAGCAATTATTGAAGCAGCAATAAATGTTAACAGAGAAGGAATGAACATTGTTCCAGAAATTATGATTCCATTAATTGGAGATAGCAAAGAATTGAAATTTGTTAAAGAAATTATTACAAAAACTGCCGACAATATTATAGTAAGTTCAGGAGAAAGCCTAAATTACCATGTAGGAACAATGATTGAAATACCAAGAGCATGCTTAATTGCAGATAAAATAGCAGAAGATGCAGAATTCTTTTCTTTTGGAACAAATGATTTAACACAATTAACATTTGGGTTTAGTCGTGATGATGCTGGAAAATTCTTAAAGTCATATTATGAGAAAAACATTTATGAATTTGATCCATTCGCTAAAATAGATCAAGTAGGTGTTGGAAAACTTGTAAAAATGGCTGTAGATTTAGGAAAACAAACAAGACCAAATATAAAACTTGGAATTTGTGGGGAGCATGGGGGAAATCCAGAAACAATAGAATTCTGCCATAAAATAGGATTAAGTTATGTATCATGTTCACCATATAGAGTTCCAATTGCAAGACTATCAGCAGCTCAAGCAGCAATAAAAAATGAAAAATAAAAAAAGGAATGAGGTAGAAAATGGGATTATTTGATATTTTTAAAAATGTAACAACAAAGTTTACAAGCAAAGGACAAGCAAAACTTCCAGAGGCACAGTTCATAAATAGTGCAACTGCAGATAAAGCTTTTATTCATGAAAATGCCTATATAGAGGCATACACAAAGCAACTAAATACTAAACCATCTAATATCATTTGCTTAGAAGATAATGGCAAAATAATCAAAATGAAACATAATGACTCGGATATGCAAGTTAAATCAGTGAAGAAATTAAAAGAATCTTTAAAAGTAGAAGATGGCAGACAGATAGATTTATATAGAGGAATACTAGAAAAAGATGAAAAAAAGAAATTAGTGTACTTTGGATTAGAAAGTGGAGTAAATTTACATGATGCATTAAAAGATAAAAATAAAAAATATAAAGTATCAAATAAAATAACAAAGATGTTTACAATGACTCAAGATAATATACCATCAAAGTTTGTAGGAAGTTTAGTTGAAGATGATATATATAGAAATTATTGTATTACAAAGTCTTCAAAGATTGAAAATTATGTAGATAGAATAGAGGAAAAGAGAAAGCAAACTCTATTAGAAAAAAGACAAAAGAATAAATCTATAAAAAATAAAAAATAAATTTCAATTTAATCCTTGAAAATTTTGGTGATTTATTCCTGAAAGAGAGAGTTGTGAAATTAATTGAAGATAATGAAATTGAAAATGTAATTTTTCAATTTGTAAAGCCAGTTATTGAACTGAAAAAAACTTCTGAAATTATGGATATCAGAAAAATGGGAAAATTTGTAAATTATATGTATAAGAGGCTACAGGGTATAAAGTTTAATTATGTGCTGGAAGTTTCATTCCCATTATGCCTGATTGAACGAGATATTTTAGAAGCATTGTTCTTGGAAAAGAAGATTTTGACTTGTTGTCATATACAAAAAGGTGCTGGAATAATCTTCGATACAGATTTTAAAGTATTACCTTGCAATCATTTCGCTGGTTTTCCTTTTAGTGACAAGCCTTTTGATCTGGACAAAGACACTATTGATACATTTTGGTGTAGTGATAATGTAAAAAAGTTCAGGCAAAAGGCACAATGTTATCCTTCAAAAGTTTGCAAAAGCTGTGATATTTGGAACATATGTGGAGGTGGCTGTTTTACCAGATGGCTTTACATTGATCCAAATGACTATATTAGTCACACAAATACTTAAGAAAGGACGGAAGTGCATTATGCTGGAAAGAGTAATGGATCTCTACAGGGGTACCGATGAAGTTGCTCCGATTGCAGAGGGTGTACGTAGCTACCCAAAAAAATCTGCAGATATCGATTGCAACTGCGTTGACGGTAACTGCACAAACTGCGACTAAGTCGTAGTTGAGGGGACGGGAAAAGAATCTATGTATAGAATCTTTTCTCGTTTTCCTGTATTATAAAGATATGGAGATTAAAATGATAAAAGAAAATGATAGTTTTAAATTAATATATAATGAAGAAGTTGAAGAGTTTTCAATAGATTTATTTAATGAAATTAACGTAAGAAAAAAACAAATTTTAGAATTTTTTAGAATAGAAAAAATTAGAAAAGTAGAAATTAGATTATTTAATTACAAAGAAGATTTTATAAATACTATAAGCTATTATTATGATAATGTTGAAGATATACCTTTTTATTGTAAGGCAAATATTTGTAATGGAAAAATACATATATTGTATGATGAAAAATTAAAAAGCAATGAATATAAATATAAGCTGAAAATAAGAAATGTTATACACGAATATATTCATATAATATATAATGAATATATTTCACCAAGTCATAGAATACTTTGGCTAGATGAAGGACTAGCAATAAATATTTCTAATGAGAGAGCATATTTAAATAGTAATGAAAAATTTTCTGAATTTTTAATAAAAATAAAACCAATGTTAAAAAGATTTAAATTAAATGAATTGGAGCATGGATTAAAATTTGTAAATGATGATTATAATGGATATGATATATCTTATGTAATAGTAAGATATATTATAGAGAATTATAAAAATGAAGATTTAAATAATTTGATTAGAGATAAATATCAAATAAATAAATTAGAAGAACATATTATAAAAGATGTTATAGGGTATTTTTATAAGTGAATATGAATACATATACAGAAGAATTAAAAAAACAATTGTAGAATTGTATAAAAATGGAAATAAGAATAAATCTGAATTTGCTAGAGAATATGGCACATCAAAAGGAAATGTAAGAGTATGGATAAAAAAATATGGAACAATAAAAACATCAACGCAAGAAACAACAAATAATGATGAAATATTAGAACTTAAAAAGGAAAATCAAGAAATAATAGTCACATAGATTATATACTGATTTTGCGTTGCTATTATTTTTTGAACTATAAAAAAATAAATTTCAATTTAATCCTTGAAAATTTTGGTAATTTATTGTAAAATATATATAAATTATATAACAAGGGAGTGTTTTTATTATGTCTTTGTTTAAGGTTTCAGTTAAAGAAAGCAATGCCCCTTTTCTCTTTTCTCTTTTAAATTCTTTTATTGAAAAAGAAGGTGAACAAATTATTCGCAAATTCGGAACGTATCCTCAAAAAATGCGGATAGATATTAGGCCACTTACAGAACCAAAATTTTTAAGTGTTGAGATACATGGTGACTTAAATCATATTTGCGATGATTTTATTGAACCGTTAGAAAATTTTCTCAACAATGAAAACAAAGAAAATGATTTGAAGAATGAAGAGGTAATTCGTTTCTTAGATGAATTAAATTGTTGGCAAGTTGTACAGCTAATAGCCTACATCGATGAGACAATCGATAATAATCAATAAAAAACAAAAAGGGAGATCTTTTAATTTTGATCTCTCTTTTCCCTTTTTAAGATAAAAAACTATAAATCTATTGTAGGTTGATATTTTTCAAGCCATATATTAACTTTGCATATGTGATTACTAAAAGAAAAAGGTAATAATGCAAATTTTGAATATTAATTTTATAAAGAGATATAATAACAATATTCACTTCGCAAAAATAAAAATATTTACTTTTTGCGAAGTGAATGCTATAATATATTTGAGGTGAATAATTATTATGAAATTAATAAAGAGAGAATATTTAAAAGATTTAATAGAAGTTATAGGAACACCAGATATTAAAGTTATAACTGGTGTTAGACGTAGTGGAAAGTCAAAGTTATTGGAAATGTTTAAAAATTACATTATAGAAAACATAAAGAATTATAACATAATTGATATTAACTTTAATTTAGTGAAATTCGACAATTTAAGAGATTATATATCTTTAAATAATTATATTGAAAAACATTATATAAAAGGGAAAAAAAATTTTGTATTAATAGATGAAGTTCAAATGTGTAAGGAATTTGAACGAACGATAAATAGTTTACATGCAGAAGAAAAATATGATATATATATAACTGGTTCGAATGCTTTTTTATTAAGTAGTGATTTAGCAACATTATTTACAGGTAGAACATATGAAATACAAGTATACCCATTTTCTTTTAAAGAATTTATGAAATACTTTAATTATAAGATCACACAAGATGCTTTTGAGAAATATGTTCTTGAAGGAGGAATGGCTGGCTCATATATTTATAATGATGTAAATAAGAAATATAATTATATAAATGAAGTATATAATGCTTTAATTGTTAGAGATATACAACAAAAATATAATATTCAAAATATTGGACTAATGGATAGTCTAACTGAATTTATGATGGATAATATTTCAAATTTAACTTCTTATAGAAAAGTTGCAAATAGTTTAAATCAAACAAGTATAAACACTAATGATAAAACAATATCTAATTATATAAATTATTTGTGTGATGCTTTTGCTTTTTATAAAATAAGAAGATATGATATTCAAGGAAAAAGATATTTGTCATCTATGGATAAATATTATTTAGTAGATCAAACTTTTAAATATGCAAAACTTGGAACTAAAAATATGAATTATGGAAGGATATATGAAAATATAGTTGCAATTGAACTATTAAGGAGAGGGTATGAAGTTTATGTTGGTGAGCTTTATAATGCCGAAGTGGATTTTGTTGCAATGAAGATGAATGAAAAAATATATGTTCAAGTTTCTGATAATATAAGTGATGGTAAAACTTTTGAGAGGGAAGTGAGATCATTGCTAAAAATAAAAGATGCATATCCAAAGATATTAATTGCAAGAACTAGACATGATGATTATCAGTATGAAGGCATTCAAATATATGATTTAGCAAATTGGCTTTTAAAATAGAGGTTATCTTTAAACCTCTATTTTAAACTTATATTTCAATTTTAGGCTGATACCTCTCAAGCCACATATTAACTTGGCAAAGGTAAGCCATAAGCTGAGGACCTGTCATTAACTGGCCAAACCAAGGTCTAGTAAATGCTTTTCCATCTGTCTTAATAATATCTAAAATATATTGTCTATTTAATAATGAGTTAATTGGAGCGTTTTTATTTTCCATTATATCTGTTAACATTCCTTTGACTTTTTGCAGATAAGTTGGATTCCAAGTTTTAGGATATGGGCTCTTTTTACGATCAACAATTTCAGAAGGAAGTAAATCTTTCATAACATAACGTAAAAGTCCTTTTTCGCGCCCATTTAAAGCTTTAATTTCCCATGGAATATTCCATACATATTGTGCTAATCGATAATCACAAAATGGGACTCTTATTTCAAAACCATTATACATTGCCATTCTATCAGAACGATCTAAAAGTGTTTGCATAAACCAATTTAATGTCAAATGAGAAATTTTTCTTTTTTCTTGTGTTTCTTTTGAATCTGTATCTAAAATATTAACTTCATTTAAACTTTCAGTATAACGGAAATTAATATAATCTTTTAAATGAACCTTTTTCGCAATCTCAGGATTTAAGAGAGTCTGTCTTTCGTCTAACGCAATTGACCATGGAAATGTCCCACTATTTAAAGCATCATCACGGAAAAACCATGGATAACCACCAAAGATTTCATCTGAACATTCTCCAGTTAAGGTAACAGTAGCATGCTTTTTAACATTTTTGCAAAATAAAAGAAGTGAAGAATCAACATCAGCCATTCCTGGATAATCTCTTGCAAGCATTGCATCTTCTAAACTGTCTGCAAGTTCGGGAGTGTCTAAAATTATAGAATGATGATTAGTGTTAAGTTTATTTTTCATTAAATTAATATAGTAATTATCAGAATTAGGCTGAAAATCGGTTTTAACAAAGTTTTTATCATTATCCACATAATCTACCGAATAAGTATTTAAAGGTGGTAATCCTTTTTCTTTACAGTAATTTGCGGCATATAAAGTTATTATACTAGAATCTAATCCTCCAGATAAAAAAGTACATAATGGAACATCAGAAACTAGTTGTCTACGAATAGAATCTTCTAATAAGAATCTGACCTTATCACATGTTGTTCCAAAGCTATCTTTATGAGGTAAAGAAACAAGTGACCAATACTTTTCTACATGTAACCCAGAACTATTAAAAACACCATAGCTTGCTGGTTTTAACTCATGAATATCTTTAAAAATGCCATGACCTGGTGTATGACTTGGTCCTAATCCAAACAATTCGCTAATTCCTTCAGAATCAATTTTAGCTGTAATTCCTGGATATTTAAATAAAGCTTTTACTTCTGAAGCAAAAACGAAAGTACCATCTACTATAGAATAGTAAAAAGGTTTAACTCCAAAATGATCTCTTGCAACAAATAATTCTTTTTCTTTTGAATTCCATATTGCAAAAGAAAAAATTCCATTTAATTTGTGAATAATATCATATTTCCAAAAAGAAAAGCCTTTAAGTAAAACTTCTGTATCGCTATGTCCATCAAAAGTAAAACCATTTTCTGAAAGTTCATCCTTTAATTCTTTTGTATTATATATTTGACCATTATATACTAAAGAATAAGTATTTCCTTGATATCTAAAAATCATAGGCTGCTTTCCACCATCTGGGTCTATAACAATTAATCTTTTATGACCAAGACAAACATTCTCTTCAAAGTACATTCCGTCTTCATCAGGGCCCCTTTTAGCAATTTCATTATTCATATTGTTTAGAACATTCCTAAAACTTGAAACATCTTTAAATGGATTTGCAAATCCAACTAAACCACACATAATAAAGTACCTCCATATGTTTTTTTATTAGTATATGCCAAATAAATAAAAAAGTTTCGGAATACAATTGACAAAACGAAAAAAAACTAGTATACTTTTAAGGTGACAAAATAATAATGTTAAAAATTAGAATATATACATAATTCTAGATATATACAAGGGAGGGAATAAAAATGGCACAACCAAAAAGAAGATGGTCAAAAGCAAGAACACATTTAAAAAGATCTACATGGAAATTAGAAAAACAAAATTTAGTAGAATGTTCACACTGTCATCAACCTATAATGCAACATAGAATATGCCCAAGTTGCGGATATTATAATGGAAAACAGGTAGTTACAAAAAAAGAAGCATAAAAAGAAAATAATATGCCATACAAAAATAGTATGGTATATTTTTTTATTCAAAAAATACTATTGAAATTTTTAACAAACAAAAGTATAATTTAAAAAATAATAGTAAAGAAAGATATTAAATAAATTTAATAATGGGTGAAAACTATGAAATCATATTTAATAAAAGATACTTCAAAAGAAGAAAGAAAAGAAATTGTAAAAAAAGCATTAGCGGTTTCTTGCGTAGGTGGGAAGATGCCAAGTCAAGATGTTTTAGATTTAGCTAAAGAATATATTGATGGAAATATGGAAATTGCCGAAATTCAGAAAAAAGTATTAAATAAATATAAAAAATAAAAAGGAGTCTGTAATATATGAAGGAAGAATTACAAGAACAGTATGAATTAGAAAAAAAGGAGCTATATAATTTATATAAAAGAGATCCATATGTATATAAGAATGGTACATTAAAGAATAAACTAGGTATTACAGATTACGAAGAATTAAGACAAGCAGAATCAGACATTTCTTTTATTAAGTTATTTACACTTGAGCAAGATTTATCAATTCAAGAATTTGATGTTAATGATATAAAAAGAATTCATAAGTATATTTTAGGGGATATATTTGATTGGGCAGGTGAGTTTAGGACTGTTCCAATAGCAAAGTCAGAAAAAATACTACGGAGGAGATACTGTTAGATATGCAGAGCCTGAAGATATACAAACAAATTTAAGTAATGCAGTTAGAAGGCTAAATAATGCAAGCTGGTCTAAAAAGAAAATTGATCAACTAGTAACAGATTTTACTATGGACATTGCATATATGTGGCAAACGCATCCATTTAGAGATGGAAACACAAGGACTATGATTGCATATGCATTGCAATTTGCAGAGCAACATGGGTTTAAATTAGACGAAAACCTGATATTACAGCATTTTGATTATGTAAGAGGAGGCTTGGTATGGGCTTCACAAGAAAATTATTCCGATTTTAGTTATTTGAAAAAAATTTTTAAGGATGCAATCTTAAGGCAGAAAAATATAAATTCAACCAATCAAATAGAAAATCAAGAAAGATAAGTATGATTTCTAGTTGTTATTATAGGCTTAATAAAGTGGCAATAGCTTCGATATATTAATTATTAATAAAAAAATGTTTTATTTAATAGTATATTGTGATATAATCACGATACAAAAGAAATAGAGGTGAAATTTATGGCAAAACCAACAGTTGCAATTGTAGGTAGACCAAATGTTGGAAAATCAACATTTTTTAATTATTTAGCAGGGAAAAGAATATCAATTGTTGAAGATACTCCAGGTGTAACTAGAGATAGAATTTATGCTGAAACAAATTGGAGAGGAAGAAATTTTACAATAATTGATACAGGAGGAATAGAACCAGAATCTGAAGATATTATTATATCACAAATGCGTAGACAGGCAGATATTGCAATCGAAATAGCAGATGTTATAGTATTTGTAACAGATATAAAACAAGGTGTAACTCAAAGTGATAAAGAAATTGCTTTAATGCTCAAAAAATCTAATAAACCAATAGTACTTGTTTGTAATAAAGCAGATAATTATGGAAAGGTTTCTGATGATATTTATGAATTTTATAATTTAGGAATTGGTGAACCTCATGCTGTATCATCTGCAAATGCTATAGGGATTGGAGATGTTTTAGATGCAATTTATGAACATTTTCCAGAAGGTACATCAGACGATGATGATTCAAGTCTTATTAAAGTAGCAGTTATAGGAAAACCAAATGTAGGAAAGTCGTCATTAATTAATAAAATTTTAGGAGAAAACAGAGTAATTGTAAGTAATATAGCCGGAACGACACGTGATGCTATCGACTCATATTTTGAAAATGAATATGGAAAGTATGTATTCATTGATACTGCTGGTATTAGAAGAAAAAATAAAGTAACTGAAAATCTAGAAAGATACAGTGTAATGCGTTCACTACTTGCAGTCGAAAGAGCAGATGTATGTTTACTTATGTTAGATGCAAATGAAGGTGTAACAGAACAAGATGCAAAAATCGCAGGAGAGGCTCACGAAGCTGGAAAAGGAGTTATTATTGTTGTAAATAAATGGGATGCATACGAAAAAGATGATAAAACTACAGAGAAGTATAAAAAGGAAGTTTATAATAAGCTTGCATATTTATCTTATGCACCAATTATATTTATATCAGCTAAAACAGGACAAAGAGTAAATAAAATATACGAATTAATTAACAATGTTGCAAACCAAAATGCAATGAGAATTTCAACTGCTGTATTAAATCAAGTTCTTAATGAAGCAATAGCAATAGTACAGCCACCAACAGATAAAGGAAAGCGTCTAAAAATATATTATATGACTCAAGGCTCTACAAAGCCACCAACATTTGTTGTATTTGTAAATGATAAAAAACTATTTCATTTTTCATATGAAAGATATTTAGTAAATCAATTACGAAAGGAATTTATTTTAACCGGAACTCCGATTAGAATAATTGTAAGAGAAAAAAAGGATAAAGATGTATAAAATAAGATGGGAGTTGATTTTTTATGACTGCATATATAGTTATGGCGATAATAGCATATGCTATAGGTAGTGTTAATTTTTCGGTAATATTTAGTAGAAAATTTGCAGGATTTGATGTAAGAGAAAAGGGAAGTGGAAATGCTGGTACGACCAATATGTTAAGAACTGTTGGAAAAAAAGCAGCAATAATTACACTTGTTTGTGATATTTTAAAAGGTGTAGTTTCAATATTAATTGCAATATTAATTGGTAATATTGCAAAAGATGTTGATAAAGCTATTCTTGTTCAAATTGCAGGTTTTTGTGCTGTACTTGGACATACATTTCCAATCTTTTTTGAATTTAGAGGAGGCAAGGGTGTTGCAACTTGTTTAGGAATTTTATTACTTACAAATTGGCAAATTGGATTAATATGCCTTACATTTGGGGTATTATTAATTGCAATAACTAGAATGGTCTCTTTAGGTTCGATTATGGCTGCAATTTTATATCCAATTTTAACAATCTTTATACATGAAAATTATATTGTAGATGGAAATTATGTTATTTTTGGAATATTGTTAGGTCTATTTGTTGTGTTTAATCATAGAAAAAACCTACAAAGAATAATAAGTGGTACAGAGAATAAAATTAGTTTTAAAAAATAGAATATATAACGGAGGAAAAAATGAAAAAGGTTGCAATTATAGGAAGTGGAAGTTGGGGAGTTGCACTTGCAATTCACTTAGCTAAAATGAATAATGAAGTAAAAATATGGTCGTTTGAAAAAGAAGAAGCAGATTTAATTAATAATGAAAAAAAGTGTAAATTTTTGCCGAATGTAGATTTACCTGATAATATTGTTTGTTATACAAATATGGAAGAAGTAATTAAAGATTCTGATGTAGTTTTACATGTTACACCATCAAAATTTACAAGAAATATCATAAAACAATACAAAGGATATTTAAGTAATCAACCAGTTATAATGTGTTCAAAAGGATTTGAAAGTGATACATTATATACATTAAATGAAGTTATGAAAGAAGAAATGCCAAATATTAAAACAGGAGTATTTTCAGGCCCTAGCCATGCAGAAGAGGTAGCAATAGGTGTACCTACAGCTATTGTAATTGCTTCAAAAGATGAAAAAGTAAGATGTGATATTCAAGATTTGTTTATGAATGAAAATATGAGAATATATACTTCTGAAGACTTAATTGGAGTAGAAGTAGGTGGCGGTCTAAAAAATATAATTGCATTTTGCGCTGGAATTGCCGCAGAAATTGGACTTGGAGATAATAGCTTTGCAGCTCTTGTAACTAGAGGGTTAGTTGAGATAAAAAGATTAGGAACAGCAATGGGAGGAAATGTAGACACTATTTATGGTTTAACTGGTCTTGGCGATTTATTAGTTACTTGCCTAAGTGAACATAGTAGAAATAGAAGAGCAGGTAAACTAATTGGAAGAGGTCTATCTATTGAAGAAGCAAAAAAGGAAGTTGGAATGACAATAGAAAGTATTGATAATATTGAAGTTGCATATAAACTTGCTAAAAAGTATAATATAGAAATGCCTATAGTAAATGCAGTATATTCTGTACTTTATGAAGGACTTAAACCAGAACTTGCGGTAAAAATGTTAATGACTCGACAAAGAAAATGTGAATAAATTTTTAAATTCTTTACATACTAATACAAAAATAGAGAGTAATTAAGGAGGAATTCTAAAATGGAATTTATAGAAAAAATTACAAAAACAGCAAGCCAAACTTATAAGCATACTACGGAAAAAACTAGCAAAATAGCAAAAGAAGTAAAATTAAAATCAATAATGAATCAAGACAAACAAAAAATTCGTCAAATATACGAAAAAATTGGTGAAAGAGTTTACCAAAATCATATAAGAGAAAATGATGAAAATGCAGTAGAAGAAATAGAAAGATTATGTCATGAAGTTGATGCATATAGTGAAGAAATTGAAAACACAAGAATGGAAATATTAAAACTAAAAGATTTAAAACAATGTCCATATTGTAATTATGAAATTGCTTTGAGTTTCAGTTTCTGTCCAAACTGTGGAGCAAAGCAAGAAAATAACAGCAGTGAAGAAACTACTAAAGAAGAAAATACAGAAAGCCAAGAAAATGAAAACTCAAATGAGAGTTCACAAAAATAAAAAATGAAATGTAAAAAACTAAAGTAATATTCGAAAAAATATTCTTTAGTTTTTTATATGTTTAATTTGCCAAACGATAAAAGTATTATTATTTAATATGGAAACCTTTCATATAAATATCTAATAATTTCATCTGCATTATCATCACTAACATGAATAAAACAGCCTTCGTCCATACTAATCCACATACTTATTTTATAAGCATCATCATTTTCTATAAAGGCACCAATTATATCTACAATTTCAATAGGATTTTCAAATTTTTGTTCCCATTCTAAATCCGCTTCTATTTTAAAATCAGAATTATAAAAGTGTTTCAAAAACTTTTCAATTTCACCATTTATATTACTATACAAACGAACAACTGTACTCATAACTCAATAATCTCCTTTAATATATTATTATACAAATTTATAAATATCTTATTCATGGAATAAAAATCTATTTTTTGAGAAAAATATATAAAGAGGTGGAAATTATGTTAAAATTAACATATTCGAGAAAAGTTATCTTAGCTTTTTTTATTTTTATAATTACTCTTTTTACACTAACTGGATGTGCTAAAAAAGACAATAAGCAAGATATAGAAAAAGAAAAAGTAAAAGATGAAATATATTTTTTAGATGAAACAATAATAACAATGATGAATAGAGCAAATAATATTTCTTTTAATAATTATAAAGTTATATCTGAGAATGTAAAACAAGAAAAAACAGGAAGTACTCACCGGACAAAGTGATAAGGAATCTAGCATTTCTGATTCATCTGATGAAAACAGTACATCTTCTAATTCTAGTCAAAAGTCTGAGAGTGAAAATGAAGATAACAAGGTTTTCAAATTATCTAGAGATATAATGTTATTAGATAATAAAGATAGTATGCAAATTGAATGGGAAGAAATAAAAAGAGATGTTGAAAATTTATATTCTATTTGGGCAACTATATCAATAGATCTTAAAAGTGTTGGAGCAAATAGTGATGATATCTTACAATTTAATAACATTTTAGACGATATAGCAAAGTCTGCTCAAAAAGAAGATAAGAAAGCTTCTATTATAGGCATGTCAAAGCTTTATAATCTGATTCCAAAATATATGGAGTCATTTTCAAATAATGAATTAGAAAAGTGTGTTTTTATTACAAAAAGCCATATTTTGAATGCATATGCACAAGTAGATAATAATGATTGGAACAAAATAAATGAAGAATTAAAGTTAGCAAATGAATCTTTTAGTAAAATAGATAAAGAGAAAATTAATTCAAATAAAGAATTGAATATAAATCGTTGTGAATTACTACTAAAAGAATTACAAAACTCTGCAGAGAAACAAGACAAACAAATTTTCTATTTAAGATATAAAAATGCTATTCAGGAATTAAATATTTTGTAAAATAGTCAAATTTTCTTAATATTGGAAAAATTATAAACAATTGCTGTATTGACAAATTTAATATAATATTTTAAAATATCAAATAGGAGTAAATTGAATAGTCGCGTATAGCAAGGTCGAAAGGCAGCGTACGAGGAAAGTCCGGGCTCCATAGAGCAATGATGCTGGATAACGTCCAGTGAGGGAAACCTTAAGGAAAGTGCAACAGAAAATAACCGCCTGAAATTTTAGGTAAGGGTGAAAAGGCGAGGTAAGAGCTCACCGCTTGCATGGTGACATGCAAGGCTATGTAAACCCCATCTGGAGCAACACCGAGAAAAGAAGGCTAAGACTGCTCGTCATCTTCTTAATTTGGTGGCTTGAGACATATAGTAATATATGTAGTAGATAAATGACTATTTTAAATGACAGAACCCGGCTTACAGGTTTACTTAATTTATCAAAAAAGATAGGTTTAACGCCTATCTTTTTTGATGCAATTTTTTACATCAAAGCTTCAATTTCATGAGGAATTTTTGCTACATATTCTACTTTCTGTTTAGTAATAGGATGATTAAAGCTTACTTTGTAAGCGTGAAGAGCTTGTCTGGTTATTTTGTCACTTTTATTTCCATATAAAGTATCTCCAATAATTGGATGTCCAATATAGGCAAGGTGCACACGAATTTGATGTGTTCTTCCGGTCTCTAAAGTACAGTGAAGAATAGAATAATCATTATTATTCTTAATGAGGTCATAATGAGTAACTGCAATATCTCCATTTTCATTTACACACCTTTCAATTATACTATTTTCTTTTCTACTAATTGGCTTATTTATAATTCCGCTTCTATTTTCAAAATTTCCTTCACAAATAGCAATATACTCTTTTACAAAAGATTTTTTTTTCATTTGCTTTATTAAACATTCTTGTATATATTCATTTTTAGCGAAAATAACTATTCCTGAGGTATCCTTATCTAATCTATTAACAGGTCTTATTTTCTTTTTTAATCCGATTTTTTCAAAATAATATTTTAATCCATTAGATAAACTGTTTTCGTAATGCATCATTGATGGATGAACAGGAGTATTACTTGGCTTATTAATTACTATATATGAATCATCTTCATATATTATATTTAAATCCATTTTAGTAGAGACAATGTTGCTATTGTCCTCTTCAAAGTCAATCAAAATAGAAACTTCATCACCGCACCTTAACATTTTGACTTACACTACATATACTAGAATTCAAAAAAATTTTATTATTTCTTTTTAATTTTAGAAGTAAACGATCTGAAATTTCAAATTTTATTTTTAATACTTCTTTTACATTAAAGAATAAATCTGATTCTCCGTAGAATATAAGTTAGATTCATTTTATAATCCTCCACAATTTTGCAATTTTCTTTTATATGTGTTTCATTATAATATAAAAGGCGTGCAAATATCAATATAATTAGCTAAACTTACTATCATATTGCTTTTTGTAACAATTTCGGCAAGAATATATTAAAATAGCTTGTGCTTTTCCAAAATTACTTATATAATATAGAAGAAATTAAACAAAGACGAAAGGAGTAATAATAATGTCTTTTATAGAAACAATTAAACAAAGAGCAAAACAAAACAAGAAAACGATTGTTCTTCCAGAAGGAAATGATATAAGAACAATAGAAGCAGCTTCCATTGCATTAAAAGAAGACTATGCAAATATTATTTTAATTGGGGATGAAAGTGAAATCTTACAAATAGCAAAAGAACATAAGTTTGATATATCAAAATCAAAGATTATAAACCCAATGAAATGCGAAAAATATGAAAAATATGTAAAAGCATTTTATGAACTTAGAAAAAATAAAGGAATGACTATAGAAAAAGCAAGAGAATTTATTAAAGAAGAAACATATTTTGGAATGATGATGGTAAAAGAAGGCGATGCAGATGGTCTAGTTTCAGGAGCAGTTCATTCAACGAAAGATACATTAAAACCAGCACTTCAGATTTTGAAAACAGCACCTGGAACAAAACTTGTATCAGCATTCTTTTTAATGGTTGTTCCAAATTGTGAATTTGGAGAAAATGGAACATTTGTATTTTCAGATTGTGGATTAAATGAATACCCAGATAGCGATAGTCTATCCGAAATTGCAATTTCATCAAGTAGAAGTTTTGAACAACTAGTTGGTAAAGAACCTAAAGTAGCGATGCTATCATATTCAAGTTATGGAAGTGCACATTCACCATTAACAGAAAAAGTGGTAGAAGCGACTAAAATATTAAAAGAGAAAAAGCCAGATTTAATTTGTGATGGTGAATTACAATTAGATGCTGCTATAGTTCCAGAAATAGCTAGCAGAAAAGCGCCTAGTAGTCCACTTAAAGGTATGGCAAATACGTTAATATTCCCAGATTTAGATGCAGGAAATATTGGATATAAATTAGTTCAAAGATTGGCAAAAGCAGAAGCCTATGGTCCTTTATGCCAGGGAATTGCAAAACCTGTAAATGATCTATCAAGACGGATGTTCAAGTCAAGATATAGCAGGTGTTATTGCAATCACTGCAGTTCAAGCACAAGAAATATAAATTTATAAAGGAGCTAAAAATATGAAAATTTTGGTTTTAAATAGTGGTAGTTCATCTTTAAAATATCAATTAATTGATATGGAAATGCAAACGGTTTTAGCAAAAGGAAATTATGAGAGAATTGGCCAGTATAATTCATTTTTAACTCACAAAGTAAATGGAGAAAAGCATAACTTTGAAAAGCCTGCTACAAACCATGAAAAAGCAATTACTTTTGTTCTAAATAGATTGATAAATGCAAAATATGGTGTTATTAAATCTGTAGATGAGATAGATGCAATCGGCCATAGAGTTGTTCATGGTGGCGAAAAGTTTACAAGGCCAGTGGTAATTACAAAAGAAGTATTAGATGGAATTAAAGAATGTACAGAACTTGCGCCATTACATAATCCTGCAGCAATTGCAGGAATTGAAGCTTGCAAAAAGGTGATGCCAGATAAACTTAATGTGGCAGTATTTGATACGTCATTTCATCAAACAATACCAGAAGAAAGTTATATTTATCCAATTCCATATAAATATTATGAAAAATATAAAATACGTAAATACGGATTTCATGGAATTTCTCATGAATATGTTGCAAATAGAGTAGCAGAGATTATGGGAAAACCAATTGAAGATTTAAAAATAGTAAATTGTCATTTGGGGCAAGGTGCAAGTGTATGTGCTATAAAAAATGGAAAGTCAATAGATACTAGTATGGGATTTACACCTCTTGGCCGGAATTCCAATGGGAACAAGAAGCGGAGATATAGATCCATCTGTTGTAACTTATATTGCTAAATTGAGAAACCACTCGGCAGACGAAATGGATGAAATACTAAATAAGAAATCTGGTGTATATGGAATATCTGAAGTTTCAGTAGATTTTAGAGATATTGAAGCAGAAGCGGATGAAGGAAATCATAAAGCAATTCTAGCTTTAGAAAGTTTTGCATATTTAGTTGCACAATGTATAGCGAAATATGCTGTTTCAATGGGTGGAATTGATGTAATAACATTTACAGCAGGAGTTGGTGAAAAAGGTCCAAAATCAAGAGAGCAAATATGTAATTACTTAAGATTTCTAGGTGTTGAATTAGATTTAGAAAAGAATAAAATTAGAAATGAAGAAGTAAAAATATCAAAACAGGATTCTAAAATAGATGTATATGTAGTGCCTACTAATGAAGAATTATTAATAGCAAGGTTTACATCAGAATTTTTAAATAAATAAATATCGAAAGGATTGATTAAGAATATGAAAATTTTAGTTTTAAATTGTGGAAGTTCATCATTAAAATATCAATTAATGAACATGGATGATGAGTCTGTTATGGCAAAAGGAAATTATGAAAGAATTGGGCAGAACAATTCATTTTTAACACATAAAGTTAATGGTGAAAAGTATGTTATAGAAAATCCAGTTCCAACACATGATGAAGCAATTAAGCTTGTAATGGAACAATTATTACATAAAGATTATGGAGTAATAAAGAGTTTAGATGAAATAGATGGAATTGGACATAGAATAGTTCATGGTGGAGAAAAGTTTAAGAAATCTGTTTTGGTTACAGATGAAGTAATAAAAGGTATAGAAGAATGCTCAGATCTAGCTCCAGTACACAATCCAGGTGCTTTAATGGGAATTAAAGCTTGTCAAAGATTAATGCCAGATAAAAAGATGGTTACTGTATTTGATACAGCATTTCATCAGACAATACCAGAAGAAAGATATTTATATCCTATACCATATCATTATTATGATGCATATAAAATTCGTAAATATGGTTTTCATGGAACAAGTCATTCATATGTTTCAAAAAGAGTGGCTGAGGTTATGAATAAAGATATTAAAGATTTAAAAATTATTGTATGTCATATAGGCCAAGGTGCAAGTTTATGTGCTGTACAAAATGGAATTTCAGTAGATACTAGTATGGGACTTACTCCTCTTGGAGGTATCATGATGTGTGCAAGAAGTGGAGATTTAGATCCATCTATTGTTACATATTTAATGAAAAAAGAAAATTTATCTTCTGATGAAATGGATAAAATATTAAATAAAGAATCTGGAGTTTTAGGTATATCTGGATTAACACCTGATATAAGAGATATAGAAAAAGCCGCTTCTGAAGGAAATAAAAGAGCAGAGATTGCTTTAAAAGCATATGATTTAAATATTGCGCAATATATAGCAAAGTATGCAGTTTCTATGGGTGGTGTAGATGTTATAGCATTTACAGCAGGTGTTGGTGAAAATCAAACAAATAGAAGACGCGAAATATGTAAAAAACTTGAATTTTTAGGTGTAAAATTAGATGAAAGTAGAAATGAAGTAAGAGGAGAAGAAAAAGAAATTTCTAGTGATGATTCGTTAATAAAAGTATATGTTATTCCTACAAACGAAGAGCTTGTTATTGCAAGAGATACAAAAGAACTAATTAGTAAATAATTAATAGTTTGAAATGAATAATTAATAATGCATAAGGAGGAAACCATGGAAGGGGAAGTATCAAAAGATAAAAAAACAACTTCTAAAGCAGACCAAAAGAAGTTGAAAGAAGAATTAGATAATGAAAATAATCTGCAAGAATTTACTGATTCAGAAAAAGTAGAAATGGAAGATGTTAAAGAAGAAGCATCTGAGAATAGAGTAGAACCAAGAAGAATAAAAATACCATTAGTAGGGTTAATTCTCTTTCTTATACTAGTAAATGTCATTGTAATTTCAATAATTTTATTAGTGTCATTAATTGATTAAATATTTGTTAAAATATTAGGAGGATGAAAGGTGAAAAGAGTAGTTTTAATAATTGCTAGTATAGTAGTAGTTGCAGTTGGAGTTGGCGGATTTTTTTATTACAAATCAATTAATGAGGATAAAAATAATCCAAAAGAACTATTTATAAGTTATTATGATGATTTAAAAAATAAAGATTATAAAAAAATGTATGAATATTTAACCGAGAAAAGTAAATCTTCAATAAATGAAGCGGACTTTATTGCTAGAAATAAAAATATTTATGAAGGTATTGAAGCAACAAACATGGAAGTATCAATTATACAAGTAAACAAAATTTCTGGTAAAAAAACACAAATAAAATATCAAACAACAATGAGTACAGTTGCAGGCAAAATTAGTTTTTCTAATACAGCAAATTTTATAAAAGCAGAAGATAAAAAATATTATTTAGATTGGTCATCAAAATTAATACATCCTGATTTAGAAAATACAGATAAAATAAGAGTATCTAGAATAAAATCATTAAGAGGACAAATAATTGACAGAAATGGTGTTTATTTAGTTAAAAGAGGTACAGCATCTTCTGTTGGAATAGTTCCTGGCAAAATGAGCGAAAATAAAGAGGAAGATATAAAGAAAATATCAGAATTATTAGATATATCCACAGAAAGTATAAATTCTAAGATTAATGCTTCATATGTAAAGAAAGATACTTTCGTACCAATAAAGACTGTTTCAAAAAATCAAACAGATTTAATAAATTCTCTTTTAAAAATTAATGGGATAAAGATTGAAGATACAGCACAAAGAGAATATCCATTAGGAGATACGATATCTCATTTAGTTGGATATGTTCAAAGCATTAGTGGAGATGAATTAAAGAAAAATATAGATAAAGGATATACTTCAAGTAGTGTAATTGGAAAAACTGGACTTGAAAAAGTTTACGAAGATAGGCTAAGGGGAATAGATGGATACGAAATTTATATTGCAGATTCTAGTGAAGCAAAAAAACATACTATTGTAAAAAGAGAGAAAAAAGATGGGGAAGATATTAAACTTACAATAGATTCTAATTTACAAACAAAAATTTTTGAAGAATATAGTGGAGATAAAAGTGCAACAGTAGTTATAAATCCAAAGACAGGAGAAATTTTAGCATTAGTTAGTACTCCTTCTTATGACTCAAATGATTTTATTAATGGCATATCTAATGAAAAATGGAATGTCTTATCAAATGATGAAAATAAGCCATTATATAGTAGATTTCAAGCTACCTGGGCGCCAGGTTCATCATTTAAGCCAGTTGTTGCAGCAATTGGTCTTACAACCAATAAATTTACTGCAGATGATAATTTTGGAAAAAGCGGAACAAGTTGGAGAAAGGATTCTAGTTGGGGTAATTTTAGAGTAACAACACTTGCAACATATGGAGGACCAGCTAATTTAAAGAATGCATTAGTTTACTCAGATAACATATATTTTGCTAAAGCAGCATTAAAAATTGGAACTCAGACATTAACAAATGAACTTACTAAAATTGGATTTAATTCAGTAGTACCATGTAATTTAGCAATGACTGCTTCTCAATATGCAAATTCAGCTGGAATTACATCAGAAGCACAACTTGCAAATACTGGATATGGTCAAGGAGAAGTTTTAGTAAATCCTATTCATATGGCTTCAATATATTCTGGTTTTGTAAATGATGGAAATATGATTAAACCATATTTAGAATATAAAGAAAATACAAAAAATCCGGAATATTGGATAGAGAATGCTTTTTCAAAAGAAGCGGCAAATACTGTAAAAGAAGATTTAGTTCAAGTTGTAGAAAGCCCAGCAGGAACTGGACATAGTGCAAAAACACCAGGACTTAGATTAGCCGGTAAGACAGGAACAGCAGAAATAAAGAAAACAACAACAGATAAAACTGGTACAGAGTTAGGCTGGTTTAATGCTTTTATAGCAGATGATGATAGTGAAAAACAAATGCTTGTTGTAAGCATGGTAGAAGATGTTAAAAACCGTGGTGGAAGCCATTATGTAGTGCCTAAAGTTAAAAAAATATTTGGATATTAAAAATATTTATTATAAAACAAAAGATTACTCCATAAGGAATTTTATATTATGGAGTAATCTTTATTTTCATAATAAAATTGGTTGAATTTGCTCTTTATCTAATGCTTGTTCGAGTGTTTTTACAATATAGTTTGGATCAAAAACTAATGAACGAGGTTTAGTAATTGGATTATCTTGCCTAAATGGGACAAAAAAATAATTATTTCTATTAAGTAATTTCCCAATATTTTCTGCACTTCCACTTAATCCATCATTAGTTGAAATAGCAATTACAATAGGATTATTATTTCTTAAGTGAGATTTAGCTGCCATAAGAGCTGGTGTATCTGTAATCCCATTTGCAAGTTTTGCAATTGTATTACCACTACATGGAGCAATTATCATTATATCGGTTAAGTGCTTGGGACCTATTGGCTCTGCATCTTGAATTGTATGAATAATTTTTTGCTCAGTCATATTCTCTATTTTTTCAATAAATTCTCCGAGCTTTTCCAAATTTTGTATCTAATTTATAACTATTATATGACATAATAGGAATTACTTTAGCTTCTTCTTTTATTATTTTTTCCATTTGTTCTATTGTTTTTTGAAATGTACAAAAAGAACCTGTTAAAATAAATCCTATTTTTTTACCTTTTAATTTCAAATATAAACCACCTCCATAACATAATATATTAATATATAATATGTTATTATGTTAATAAGGTGAAAATACAAAGTTGAAAAAATTTTTGAAAAGGTGTTGACAAAGAACTTATGTTCGTATATAATCTATCTTATAGAATATATGTTCGCATAAGGAGGGCTTATGAAAATAAAAAATAAGAAGAAATTTATACTATCGAATTTAATATTATTTAGCATATTGTTACTGTTATTTAGTGTATCAAAAATCTCACTTTCAAAAACAATAGTTCAGTATACTGATATATATATTGAAGAAGGAGATACTTTATGGCAAATTGCTAAACTTCAACAAAAAAACAACGACTATTATAAAGATAAAGAGATACGAGAAATAATAGATAATTTAAAAGAGGTTAACCACTTAAAAAATAGTAGCCTTAATGTTGGACAAAAAATTAGTATTCCAACAATATAAACAATAAAATACTTAAGAATAATTTCACATATCAATGCTTTATTCTTAAGTATTATTGAGTTACATATTTGCAAGAGGGTTGCTTTCAACTGCTTTTCTGATTTGTGAATTATCAACATGTGTATATATTTCAGTTGTTGAAATACTTTCATGTCCTAATAATTCCTGAAGTGCTCTTATATCTACATTTCCATATTTGTACATTAAAGTTGCAGCAGTATGGCGAAGTTTATGAACAGAATATTTGTTAATATCTAGGCCAGACTTTCTTAGCTCTTGTTTTACAATATATTGAACTGTTCTGTTACTAATACGTTCTTTACGTTCACTTAAAAAAAGAGCATCACGAGAATCAAATTTTACGCCATCTTTTGGTCTAACTTCAAGATAACTTTCCACTGCATTTAAACACGCTTTATTTAAGTAAATAGTACGTTCTTTATTACCTTTACCAATAACATTCATCTTTTCATCTTTAAAATTAATATCTTTAATATTAATTCCTACTAATTCAGACAAACGCATACCACAATTTAAAAACAATGTAATAATTGCAAAATCACGTTCTTTATTTCTATCAGATTCACTCATAGCTGTTTCCAATAATTTTTTGCTATCATCTAGTGTTAAGTATTTAGGCATACGCTTTTCAAGTTTTGGGGTTTCTAAGTTTTGAGCAGGATTTTTATCTAATAAATTAGTCTTATTAGATAAGTAATTAAAAAAAACTCTAATACTAGAGACCTTTCTTGCACGAGTTGCAGCCTTACTTTGATAATTATTACTTAAATAAAAAAGAAAAGCATGTATATCATCTAGTGTAACTTTTTTTAATGTTTCAATACTCATATCATGAATATTAATATTTTTAATTTCTTTTTCATCTGTCATTCTAAAATGATACATAATAAATTTTAAAAATGTATTTAAATCATAATTATATTCTTTTACTGTATTAGGAGATTTATTTAATATAGTAGCTGTGTAATCTAAAAAGGAATTTAGAAAAACAGGGTTATTTTCAATATTAATCATTTTTTATCAGTCCTTTTTATTATGGTTTTTATTTATTTTATCATTAAATAGATGAATGTCAATAATCACTCAAGATAAAACAACATAAAAATTTCTGCTGCAAAAGCTATTATATCAGCAATTATTGCAGGAGGTTGGGTAGCAGTTGTAATTATTCTTGTTATAGCTTTAATTGGAGGATTTATAGCTGTAATATTTAATAGTAATGGAGATGCAGATTATGATACTTCTCAAATTCCTAATAGTGAAATAATACAAGCAATAAATGTGCTGAAAGAATGTACTCTTTTGATGACGTTCAAGTGATAGGGTAAGGTAGTTCAAAATATGAATAAAATTGGTATCAAGTAAAGTAAAAATACCTTGCTTGGTACTATTTATTTTTTTGCCTTTTTATGATACAATGCAAGAAATCAAGTAGGAATATATATTAGATAATATAGAATTCTTATACCATAGTAGTATAAGAATTAACAAAGGAAAACCAATTTATATAGATCCATTTAAAATAATAATGATGCAGATAATACATGGTGCAGGACATACTGAATCAATGTATAAAGAACCAGATATATATTATAATAAGATATTTGATTTTATAAAAATTGTTATGGAAGAGGAGTAATTATAATGAATAAAACAAAAAGAAGAATTTTTAATACAGCAATCAAAATGTTTTCAGAAAAGGGATATGATAATACAAGTGTTGAAGAGATAACAGCAATAGCAGGAGTGGCAAAAGGCTCACTATACTATCATTTTTCTAAAAAAGAAGATATATTTGATATGTTATTAAAAGAAGGATTTGAATTATTAAGAAACAATATAGAAATAAAAACCAAAAACTGTACTACTGCGTTAGAAAAAATAAAAGCAGTCATACTAATACAAATAAAAGTAATTGTAAAATACGAATATTTCCTTAATGTTGTTTTTTCACAATTATGGGGTGAAGAAGAAAAAAATAAAAAGTGTAAAAAGGCAGTTTTTCAATATATCAAAATCATTGAAAAAATAGTAAATGAAGGAATTGCAAATGGGGAATTTTATGATGGTGATGTAGAAGCAATAGCATCCGGGATTTTTGGAGTTACATGTTCAAGTCTTATTTATAGAATAAAAAAGAATAGAAAAGTAGATGTAATACAGGTATATAATGGCTTTATTGATAATGTTACAAGAACATTAAGTAAAAAATGAAAAATATTATTTTAGTGATGTAAAAAGTGCAATAGTTAATTACAAATAAGTAGTTAGCTATTTTTTTGTATTTAGACTAAGTGTTCAGTTAATAAGTGATTTTTTAAAAAAATATTTCCTAAAGCACTGAAAACAGATTATACTGACTTACCAGTCTAAAGACATTAATTTATTATTATGATATAAGTATGATACAAAATAATTTAAAAGTAATAGGAGAAAAAATGAATAAGAGAATATATGATTATTTAGAAATTAGAGATTTAAAAGATATGTTAAATAAAACAGGAAAATTATATGCAGATAGACCAGCATATAAAATTAAGGTAGAAGAAGGGAAATATCAAACTTATACCCATAAAGAAATACGAGACATGATAAATGATTTAGGAACAGCACTAATAAATTTAGGACTAAAGGGAAAACGAATTGCAGTTATTGGAGAAAATAGATATGAATGGGAAATAGCATATTTATCAATTGTGTGTGGAACAGGAATTGTTGTTCCGTTAGATAAATCACTACCAGCAAATGAGCTAGAACTATTGATAGAAAGATCTGATGTAGAAGCGATATTTTATACAAAAAAATATTCAGATATAATTCAAAATATTAAGTTTAGTGAGAAAAACAAATTAAAACATTTAATTTCTATGGATAATGATGAGAATTGTGAAGGTATATACTCACAAAAAGAATTAATACGAGAAGGTAAAAAACTAATAGAAGAAGGAAATAATGAGTTTTTAAATGCAAAAATCAATCCAAAAGAAATGGAAATTATGCTATTTACATCAGGAACTACATCTAAGTCTAAAGTAGTAGCGCTTTCACACGAAAATATTTGCACAAATTTAATGGATATTGGAAGTGTGTTAGATGTAACGCAAGATGATGTCTTTCTTTCTATTTTACCAATACACCATGTGTTTGAATGTACAGTAGGATTTTTATTTTCACTATATAAAGGAGCAGAAACTGTATTTTGTGATGGTTTAAGACATATAGTAGAAAACCTAAATGAATATCATGTAACAGTCATGGCATGTGTACCAGGTATATATGAAAGAATATTTATGATGATTAGAAAAAAATTAGAAAAACAAGGAAAACTTGAGAAAATATTAGAAAATGAAGAAAAATATAAAAATTTCTCTATGCAAAAAAAGAAAGAAGTATTTAAAGAAATACATGATATGCTAGGTGGAAAAATAAAACTATTGATAAGTGGAGCTGCAGCTTTAGATAAGACAATAGAAGAAAAATATAGATTATTAGGACTAAACTTAGTACAAGGATATGGATTGACTGAAACTTCGCCTGTTGTGGCAGTTGGGACAAATAAAAATTATAAGTTAGGATCAATTGGAAAAACAGTTCCAAGTGTAGAAACAAAACTTGTAGATGTAGATGATGATGGAATTGGAGAATTAGTAGTTAGAGGTTCAAGTGTAATGCTAGGATATTATGAAAATGAAAAAGTAAATAAAAAATCATTACAAGATGGATGGTTCTATACAGGAGATTTAGCTAAAATAGATGATGAAGGGTATATATTTATATGTGGTAGAAAGAAAAGTGTAATAGTATTAAAAAATGGCAAAAACATATTCCCAGAAGAAATGGAAAATTTAGTTAATAAAATAGAAGGAATAAAAGAGTCGTTTATCTTTGGAAAAATACAATCAAATGATGAGAACAATATAAAAATAAATGTAAAGATAGTATTTGATAGAGATGTTATAAAAGATGTTTATAAAGTTGAAAAAGATGAAGACATATATAAAGTCTTGTCAAAGAAAATTAAAGAAGTCAACCAAACTATGCCATCATATAAAGCAATAAGAGGAATGATACTAACAGAAGAACCATTAATTAAAACAACAACAAATAAAATAAAAAGGCAGGAAAATTTAGATGCAATTAGAAAACTTAAAGACTAAATTTTTAGGAAGAAATAGTATTTTTTATAGCAAAATAGATTCAACACAAAATGAAATTTGGAGATTAATAGAAAACAAAAATACTCCAGATGGTACTTTAGTATTTGCAGATATTCAGGATAAAGGAATAGGAACACATGGAAGAGTCTGGCATACAGATGAAGCAAATAATATAGCATTTTCATTTTTTATAAAAACAAATTGCAATATTCAAAGATTAGATGGACTTACAATAAAAATTGCAAATATAATTGTTGATATTTTTAAGAATCAATATGGAATTAATTTAAATATTAAAGAGCCAAATGATATTACATTTAATAATAAAAAAATAGGTGGAATTTTAGCTCAAACTAAGCTTGTTAATGAAAAAGTTAAATACTTAGTAGTTGGAATTGGAATTAATACTAAAAAGGAAAAATTTACAGATGATATAAAAAATATAGCAACATCCATAAAAAAAGAATTTGGAATAAATGTAGATACAAAAACTTTTATAGTAGAGTTTTGTAATCAATTTGAAAAAGAAATAGAAATGAGAGGAGTTATTAAAAAATGAATATTGGATTTTTATTTCCTGGTCAAGGATCTCAAAGTATAGGAATGGGAAAAGACATATATGAAGAATATGAAGAAGCAAGAAAAATATATAATCAAGTTAAAAATATAACAGGAATAGACATTGCAAAAATATCATTTGAAGGACCAGAAGATATATTAAATGAAACAAAATATACACAACTTGCGATACTTACAGAGAGTTTAGCAATATTAGAAATTTTAAAAGATAATAATATAACAGCTAATATGTCAGCGGGATTGAGTTTAGGTGAATATACAGCACTAATCAATAGTAAAGTACTTATGTTTAAAGAAGGAATAAGAATTGTCCAAAAGCGAGGAGAATATATGCAAAATTTGCTTCCTAGTGGAGAATGGCAAATGGCGGCAATTATGGGCTTAAATGATAATGAAGTAGAAGATGTTTGCAAAAAAGTAAAATCTGGGTTTGTAGTTCCTGCAAATTATAATTCAGTAGGTCAAGTTGTAATTTCTGGAGAGCAAGAAGCAATTAGCGAAGCAGAAAAAATTGCAAAAGAAATGGGAGCAAAAAAGGTAAAAATTTTAAAAACAGCAGGACCATTTCATACTGAAAAATTGATAGAAAGTTCAAAAGCTTTAAGAAAAGAACTTGAAAATATTAAAATTCATAAGTTTGAAACGAAAGTAATAAAAAATATAGATGGTGAAATGTACAAAGACACAGATGATGTAAAAGATATTTTGGCTCGCCACATTATAAATCCAGTTAAATTTACAAAAACAATTCAAAATATGCTAAATAATGGAATAGATACATTTATAGAAATAGGACCTCGGAAAAACATTATCAGGATTTGTAAAAAGAGTACCGACAAATAAAGAAATAAAAATATTAAATATTAATAATGTTTGTAGTTTGCAAGCAGTATTAAAGGAATATGGAGGATAAAAAAATGAATAAACTAGCATTAATTACAGGTGGAACAAGAGGAATTGGAAAGCAAATAGCCTTAACATTTGCAAAAGAGGGATATGATATTGCAATCAATTATAGAACAGAAAATGATGACTTAAAAAATACTAAAAGAGAAATAGAAGCAAATAATGTAAAGTGTTTTGCGGTTCAAGGGGATGTAACTAAATTTGAGGATTGCGAAAAATTTGTAAAACAAATTGTAGAAGAATTTGGAAACATAGATGTATTAGTAAATAATGCAGGAATTACAAGAGACACATTGTTAATGAGAATGAAAGAAGAAGATTTTAAACAGGTTATAGATACAAATTTAGTAGGCACATTTAATGTGACTAAAAATGTAATTAGTTATATGATGAAAGCAAGAAATGGAAGAATAATAAATATATCATCAGTTGTAGGAATATCAGGAAACGCAGGTCAAACAAATTATGCAGCATCAAAAGCGGGAATTATAGGATTTACAAAAAGTTTAGCAAAAGAAGTAGCTTCAAGAAATATTACTGTTAATGCAGTAGCACCAGGATTTATTGAGACACAAATGACAGCTGTATTAAAAGAAGATATTAAAGAAGAAATTGCAAAAAAAATTCCTCTAAAAAGGATGGGGACTCCACAAGATGTTGCAAATGTTGTTAAATTTTTAGCATCTAGTGATAGCTCATATATTACAGGTCAAGTAATTCATATTGATGGTGGAATGTTAATGTAAGGAGAGATGAAAAATGGAAAGAAGAGTAGTTATAACAGGACTAGGAGCAATTACTCCAATAGGAAATAATGTAAATGAAACATGGAAAGGAATAGAAAATAAAGAATGTGGAATCGATAATATTTCATTATTTGATAGTATCAACTTTAAAACAAGTTTATGTGCAGAAGTAAAAGATTATAATCCTTTAGATTACTTCGAACCAAAACAAGCCAAAAGATTAGATAGATCTTCACAGTTTGCACTAATAGCAGCAAGAGAAGCAGTAAAAAATAGTGGAATAACTTCAGAAAATACAGATTTTAAAAAGGTAGGCATTTTTGTAAGTACAGGAATTGGTGGATTGATAACAATTCAAAATCAATGTGAAGTTAATTACGAAAAAGGAAATAATAGGGTATCGCCTATGTTTATACCAATGGCAATAGCTAATATGCCAGCAGGAAATATTTCAATAGAATTTGGATTTAAAGGTGAATCCATGGCAATTGTTACAGCTTGTAGTTCTTCAACACATGCGATAGGAGAAGGGTATAAAACAATAAAACATGGATATGAAGATATTGTTATTGCAGGAGGCACGGAGGCTTCTATATGTCCTGTTGGAATAGCAGGTTTTGAAAATATGAAGGCACTATGTACATCTACAGATAAAAATAGAGCAAGCATTCCATTTGACAAAGAGAGAAGTGGATTTGTTATGGGAGAAGGAAGTGGAATACTAGTATTAGAAGAATTAGAGCATGCAAAAAAAAGAAACGCTAAAATATATGCGGAAGTTATTGGATTTGGCTCAACTTCAGATGCTTATCATATAACATCTCCATGTCCTGATGGAGAAGGTGGAGCAAATGCAATGGTAAGAGCGATAAAAGATGCAAAGATAAAACCAGAAGATATAGATTATATAAATGCACATGGAACATCAACACATTTAAATGATTTAACAGAAACAATGGCTATAAAAACAGCATTGGGTGAGGCAAGTAAAAAAGTAATGATAAGTTCTACAAAAGGAAATATAGGGCACCTTTTAGGAGCTGCAGGAGCAGTAGAAGCAATTTTTTGCGTGAAAGCAATGGAAAATGGGCTAGTACCACCAACAATAAATTATAAAGAAAAAGATGAAGAATGTGATTTAGACATTGTTCCAAATGAACCAAGAAAAACTAAATTAAATATTGTTATGTCAAATTCACTTGGATTTGGAGGACACAATTCTAGTATTATCCTAAAAAAATGGGAGGAAAAATAGATGGAATATGAAAAAATAAAACAATTAATAGAAGAGATGGGAAATTCTAAATTAACAGCAGTTGATATTGAATTTCCAGATGGTACTAAAATTAGTATGAAAAAAGATAAAATGCAAGAAAAAATAATTCAAAGTACTTCAATAGTAGAAAGTGATACTATTGAAAATCAAATAAAAGAAGATAAAAATGAGAAAAAAGGAAATATAATAAAATCACCAATGGTTGGAACTTTCTATTTAAAACCTTCTCCTACAGCAGAACCTTATATTGAAATTGGAAAAGAAGTAAAAAAAGATGATGTACTTTGCATTATTGAAGCTATGAAATTAATGAATGAAATTGAGTCAGAATACACAGGCAAGGTTACAGAAATTTTAGTAAAAGACGGTGAAACAGTAGAATATGGAACACCATTATTTAGAATAGAAGGTGAAAATTAATGCTAAATAAAGAAGAAATCAAAAATATTATTCCACAAAGAGATCCATTTTTAATGATTGATGAAGTAGAAGAATATGTACCAGGAGAATCAGCAATAGCATATAAAAATGTAAATGAGCAAGAATGGTATTTTAAAGGTCATTTTCCAGGTAATCCAATTATGCCAGGAGTGTTAATTGCAGAAAGCTTAGCACAAACAGGAGCAGTTGCAATTCTTTCAATGGATGAGAATAAAGGAAAAAATGCTTTATTCGGAGGAATTGATAAAATGAAATTTAAAAGAAAAGTTGTACCAGGAGATAGATTAAAATTAGAAGTGAAAATTATAAAAAGAAAAGGACCAATTGGAGTAGGAGAAGCAATAGCAACAGTTGATGAAAAGATCGTAGCTAAAGGTGAATTGACATTTGCTTTAGTTTAAATTCTACCTAAAATTAAAAGTTGAAAGAGGTGAAAATAAATGAATAAAATATTAATTGCAAATCGTGGTGAAATTGCAGTTCGTATTATAAGAGCATGTAAAGAAATGAATATAAAAACAGTTGCAGTTTATTCAGAAATAGATAAAAATGCTTTACATACTCGCTTGGCGGATGAGGCTATTTGTATTGGACCAGCTCAAGTTAATAAAAGCTACTTAAATATAAAAAATATTATACAAGCAGCATATATAACAAAAGCTGATAGCATTCATCCAGGTTTTGGTTTTTTATCTGAAAATTCAAAATTTGCTCAAATATGCGAAGAATCAAATATAAAATTTATTGGACCAAAGTCAGAAGTTATTGATTTATTAGGAAATAAATCAAATGCAAAAGAGATGATGAAAAAAGCAGGAGTACCTGTTATACCTGGTTCAGATGGAAGTGTAAAAGGATTAAAAGACGCATTAGAAATAGCAGAAAAAATAGGTTATCCTGTTATGTTAAAGGCTGCAGCAGGAGGCGGTGGCAAAGGTATCAGAGTTGCAAATACTGCAGAAGAATTAAAAAAAGAATATGAAATAGTAAAACAAGAGGCAAAAAATTCATTTAATGATGATGAAATATATATAGAAAAATTTATTGAAAATCCAAGACATGTCGAAATTCAAATAGTAGCAGATGAACATGGAAATGTAATTCATTTAGGAGAAAGAGATTGTACCATTCAAAGAAATCATCAAAAAGTAATAGAAGAAACACCATCTACTGCTATTGATGAAAAAACAAGAAATAAAATGGGAAATGCAGCTATAAAAGCAGCTAAAACAGCTGGATATACAAGTCTTGGAACAGTAGAATTTTTAGTAGATAAAGACAACAATTTTTATTTTATGGAAATGAATACAAGAATTCAGGTAGAACATCCAATTACTGAAATGAGAACAGGAATAGATTTAGTAAAAACACAAATAAAAATTGCGACAGGAGAGGAATTAAAAATAAAACAAAAAGATGTAGAATTCAAAGGACATTCTATAGAATGTAGATTGAATGCTGAAAATCCAAGTAAAAAATTTATGCCATGTCCAGGACTAATAAAAGGTTTACATTTTCCAGGAGGAAATGGAGTACGAATAGATAGTGCAATTTATGAAGGATATACAATTCCATCAAATTATGATTCCATGATTGCAAAGCTTATTACTTTTGGAGTAAATAGAAATGAAGCAATTAGTAAAATGAAGAGAGTCCTAGAAGAACTAGTTGTAGAAGGAATACAAACAAATCAAGATTTTTTATTTGAAATAATTAAAAATCCTAATTTTATTAGAGGAAATTTTGATACTTCATTTATAGAAGAAGAAATATTAAAAAAGGAGACTGATAAATGATTGTAGATAAAATAAAGAAAAGGCAAGTACCAACAAATCACAAAAATTCTAATATAGATATACCAGTAGGAAAATGGGTAAAATGTGAAAAATGTAAAGAAATACTATATAAAGAAACAATTAGAAATAATCTAAATATTTGTCCTAATTGCGGATATTACTTTAGAATGCATATAGATAGAAGGTTAGAATTAATAATAGATAAAAATACATATAAAAAGTTTGATTTAAATATAGAAACAACGAATCCACTAGAATTAGAAGATTACCCTAAAAAACTTAAGACTTTAAGAGAAAAAACAGGACTAGCTGAAGCAGTAGCATGTCGGAACTGGTAAAATTAAAGGAGAAGATGTTGTTATATGTGTTATGGATAGTGGTTTCTTGATGGGAAGTATGGGAATTGTTGTAGGCGAAAAAATAACATATGCTATTGAGCAAGCAATAAAAAAAAGATTACCACTTATTATATTTTCTGTTTCAGGTGGAGCTAGAATGCAAGAAGGAATTATATCTTTAATGCAAATGGCAAAAACTACAGCTGCACTTACCAAATTAGATGAAGCAGGATTATTATATATATCTGTTTTAACAGATCCAACATATGGAGGAGTTACAGCTTCATTTGCAAGTTTGGGAGACATTGTTTTAGCAGAGCCACATGCAATGATAGGATTTGCAGGACAAAGAGTAATAAAGCAAACAATAGGTGAGGAATTACCAGATGGTTTTCAAACAGCTGAATTTTTACTAGAACATGGTTTTATAGATAAGATAGTTGAAAGAAAAAATTTAAAAGATACTATTTATAAATTAATTATGTTTCATAAAGGAGGCGAAATTTAATGGCAAATACGAAATTATCAGCTTGGGAAAAAGTAGAAATAGCAAGAGATTCCAAAAGGAAGACTTCACTTGACTATATAGAGGAGATATTTGATGATTTCATAGAATTACATGGAGATAGAAACTCTAAAGATGATAAAGCTATAGTATGCGGATTATCCAAAATAGGGAAACAAAATTTTACAATTATAGCAGAACAAAAAGGAAGGACAACAAAAGAAAATATAGAAAGAAATTTTGGAATGCCAAATCCTGAAAGTTATAGAAAAGCGATAAGATTTATGAAACAGGCTGAAAAATTTAAAAGACCAGTAATTACTTTTATTGATACCAAAGGAGCATATCCAGGAATAGAAGCAGAAGAAAAAGGACAGGGAGAAGCTATTGCTAAATCTATGTTTGAAATGGCAAAGCTCAAAGTACCAATTATATCAATTGTAGTTGGAGAAGGTTCAAGTGGAGGAGCTTTAGCAATTGGAGTTGCAAATAAGGTATTTATGTTAGAAAATGCTATTTATTCAATTCTTTCACCAGAAGGCTATAGTAGTATTTTATGGAAAGATGCATCTAGGTTTAAAGAAGCTGCAGAAAAAATGAAATTAACAGCAAAAGACTTATTTGAACTTAAAGTAATAGATAAAATTATAAAAGAACCAAAAGAATATAATGAGGAAAATTTTAAAAAAGTTGCAAATAGTTTAAAAAAAGAGATACAAAAAGAAATAGAACAAACGAAATATCTAAATGGAAATCAAATTGTAGAAAATAGATATATGAAATTTAGAAATATGGGTGAATTTAAGGAGGTATAAAATGTTATTAAAAGATAAAAAAATATTAATAATGGGAATTAGAAACAAGTGGAGTATTGCTTATGGAATTGCAAAATCAGCTTATGAAAATGGAGCAAAATTAATTTTTACTTATATGGGAGAAGATAATAAAGGAAAAATAGAAGATCTAATTAGTGAATTTAAGGGTAGTAAAGCTTATGTATTAAATGGTGCATCAGAAGATGAATTAGTTAAAGATGTATTTACAAAAATAAAAAAAGAAAATGGCAAATTAGATGGAATTGTACATGCAATTGCACATGCGAATACTGAAGATCTAAGAAATGATTTTATACTTACAAGTAAAGAAGGATATTCTCACGCAGTTGATGTTAGTAGTTATTCTTTCGTATTAGTTGCAAGGATGGCTAAAGAACTAGATATGCTAAATGAAAATGCAACTTTAGTCACTTTAACATATCACGGATCTACTAAAGTTTTAGAAGGTTATAATATTATGGGAGTAGCAAAAGCTGCACTTGAAGCAAGTGTTAGATATTTAGCAGAAAATTTAGGAAAAGACGGAATAAGAGTAAATGCAATATCAGCAGGTCCAATAAAAACATTATCAGCAAAAGGCATAAAAGATTTTAATTCGATATTGACTATTGTAGAAGAAAAAGCACCTTTACATAGAAATGTAACTACAGAGCAAGTTGGAAATGTAGCAACATTTTTATTAAGCAATATGTCAGATGCGATAACAGGACAAATTATATATGCTGATAGTGGCTATAATATTATGGGAGTTTAATAAAAAATTGTAGTAGGGAGAGGATGATAAATGTTAAAAGGAAAAGTAGCAGTTATAACAGGAGGTACTAGAGGAATAGGATTTGCAACTGCAAAAAAATTTCTAGAACATGAAGCAAAAGTAGTTTTACTTGGATCTAAACAAGAAACAGTAGAAAAAGCGATAAAAGAATTAAAACAAATAAATTCATCTTACGAGGTGATAGGGTTTTACCCAAATTTATCAAGCAAAGAAGAAATGAATGAAGTGTTTAAAAAAGTAAAAGAAATATATGGTCGCATTGATATATTAATTAATAATGCTGGTATTTCTTCTAAAACTAAAATAGAAGATTATAGTGAAGAAGAATATGATAAGATTACTAATTTGAATATAAAATCAGTTTTTAACTGTTCAAAGCAAATAATACCATATTTAAAAGAAACAAAAGGTGTGATTTTAAATACAAGCTCTATGGTAAGCATTTATGGACAACCAAGTGGAGTAATGTATCCTACTACTAAATTTGCAGTTAATGGGATAACTAAATCTTTAGCTCGAGAATTAGCACCACAAGGAATTAGAGTAAATGCAGTAGCACCAGGAATTATTAATACAGATATGGTAGCACAGTTACCTAAGGAAATGATAGAACCATTAATAAAAACTATACCATTTGGTCGAATTGGAGAACCAGAGGATATTGCAAATGCGTTTTTGTTTTTATCAAGTAATTTATCAAGTTATATTACAGGGGTAGTCTTATCTGTAGATGGACTGGCAAGAAGTTAAAAAAATAAAATAAAGAAATCAAGGAGGAAATTATTATGTCAGAAAAAGAAATTTTTCAAAAATTAAAAACTATAGTAGTAGATCAATTAGGAGTAAATGAAGAAAATGTAACAATGGAGGCAACTTTTGTTGATGATTTAGCAGCAGACTCTTTAGACATTGTTGAATTAGTAATGACTATAGAGGAAGAATTTGATTTAGAAATTCCTGATAGTGATGCTGAAAAAATTGTTACAATAGGTGATGTTGTTAAATATATAGAAGAACATAAATAGAATGTGAAAAAGAAAGGAAAATTATGGAAGGAATAAAAGTAGGAAATAAAAAATCAAAATATCCTATTATTCAAGGAGGAATGGGTGTAGGAGTTTCTATGCACAATTTAGCTGGTAATGTAAGTAAGGAAGGTGGCATTGGAATAATTTCAACAGCAGATATTGGATATCAAGAGGCAGATTTTAATAAAAATCCGTTGAAAGCAAATTTAAGAGCAATAGGAAATGAAATAAAAAAAGCAAGAGAAATTGCAGGAGAAGATAAGATAATTGGTGTAAATATAATGGTAGCTTTAAAAGATTATGCAGAAATTGTCAAAGAATGTGTAAAACAAAAAATTGACTTGATTATATCTGGTGCAGGAATTCCAAAAGAATTACCTGAATATGTAAAAGAATCTAAAACAAAAATTGCACCAATAGTATCATCTTTGAGATGTTGTAAGCTAATAGTAAAACATTGGATAAAAAAATATAATTATATTCCAGACATGATAGTTATTGAAGGGCCAGAAGCTGGTGGACATTTGGGTTTTAAAAGAGAAGAATTAGAAGAATATACTAAACCAAAATTAGAAAATATAACTAAGGAAATTGTTGACTACATAAATGAGGTAGAAAAAGAAACAGGAAAGGATATTCCAATAATTGCGGCAGGTGGAATATGGGATTCTACAGATATTAAAAAATTTTTGAATTTAGGAGCAAGTGGAGTACAAATGGCCACAAGGTTTGTTGCAACAAATGAGTGTGATGCTTCAATAGAATTTAAAAAAGCTTATGTAAACGCTAAAGCTGAAGACATTAAGATAATTAATAGTCCTGTTGGAATGCCAGGAAGAGCTATATGCAATAACTTTATTAAAAGAGTAGAAAAAGAAAAATGCAAAATAGATAAATGTTATAATTGCATTAATACTTGTAATGTAATAGATAGTCCATACTGCATTACAAAAGCATTAATAAATTCTGTAAAAGGAAAAACAGATGATGGATTAATTTTTGGTGGTAGTAATGTTAGTAAAATAAAAGAAATTGTTTCAGTCAAAAATTTAATGCAGGAATTGGTTTGCGAATTATAGCGTTAGAACAAGAATCAAATTTCTAGGAAATGAAGCAAATGATAGAAACAGAATAAAAAAATTTGTTATTGTACTAATTAAAAACAAAGAATATATTGATTAATATATAATAGCTTTTAAGTAATTAGTTTTATAAGATGGTTAATTCAAAAAGTAAAAAATATTTTTTTACTTTTTGAATTTTTTGCTATATTTGCAAGGTTCGACAAATTTTGCAAACAAAATATGTTATATTAAAATAGGAAAATACAAAAAGAAAGCAAAAATATCATGAAAAAAGTAGGGAATAGGGGAATAGGCTATTTTTAGAAATGTATAAAAGTATAAAAAAGAAATTTAAAATATTAAAATAAATTTTAAAACAGAAAAATAAATGCATAAAAAAACTATTCAATTAAAATATAAAATAAAAATTTCTTAAAAGTAAAAAGATAAACTTAAAATTTAGCAATTAAGATTTAGAAATTTTAAAATTTAAAATTTTGTGTAAAGTTAAATTTTTCATATAATTTTTTATTAACGAACATTTGTTAATAATGCTTGTAAATAATTTTAGATTACAAATCCATAATATAATTTTATAATTATAACACGCTAAAATCGATTTTAAGGCGTTTTTATTTTTTAGGCATATAACTTGTTGTTTGAACAATTGAGCAGAATATTGAAATATGGGGATTTGTGAAATTTTGATAAAAATAATCTAAAGTTATATAAATTTTTTAAAATATGTGGTTACAATAATGAAAAAAAATCCAACCAAGAATAATTAAAAATAATGAGGCTTCAGAATCGAATTTAAGAGAGTTTTATAAGAAAGTAATATAAGTTTGTTGTTAAAGTAAATAGCTTAAATACTAGTAATAGCAAGGACTAGCAAGATTTTGCGGGTAGGACCATATATGTATGGTTTTATATTTTGTTCCTACTCCTTTTTGCACAAAACTTTGATAATGGACACAAATTCGCAACCACAGGAGATGAAAGTCCTTTAAAATTATGGATAGGCTTATTTGTAGTTTCTTTCATAATACTTGCAATATTAATATATAAATTTCTAAAAAAATTATATATTAAATAAAAATATGTATAATTTTTTTAATTTTTTATACATATTTATTGAATATATATAAAAAATATGGTAATTTATATATAAGGAGGTATCAAAAATGAGCTTAAATTTATTACCATATAATAACATAGATTTAAAAACTAATCGTATTTTAGAGCAATTAACTTTATCATCAAGAGCACTTGCAGAATTAAAAGGATATGCAAATACAATTCCCAATATGCATATTTTAATAAATGCAGTAACAATAAATGAAGCAAAAGACAGTAGTGCAATTGAAAATATTGTAACAACACATGATGACATATACAAAGTTCTTACTGAAAGTGGCTATAAAGAAGAAAATGCAAAAGAAGTTGTTGATTATAGAAATGCTATTTGGACAGGGTATAAACAAATAAAGAAAGATGGATTTATAAGCACAAATACTTTAGTTAAAATACAAGGAACTATTGAACATAATAGAGTAGGAATAAGAAAATTACCTGGAACAGAATTAAAAAATTCTGTAACTGGAAAAACGATTTATACTCCACCTCAGGATGAGAAAGAAATACGCAATTATTTAAAAAATTTGGAAGATTTTATAAATAATAATGATGATGGAATTGATCCATTAATAAAAGTCTGTTTAATTCATTATCAATTTGAAAGCATTCATCCGTTTTATGATGGAAATGGAAGAACAGGCAGAATATTAAATATATTATATTTAGTATTAAACAACTTAATTGATAGTCCAATATTATACTTAAGCAAATATATTAATAAAACAAAGCAAGAATACTATAAATTATTTAATGAAGTTAGAGAAAACAATAATTTTGAAGATTGGATATTATATATTTTAAAAGGGATAGAAATCACTTCAAAAGAAACTATTGAATTAATAAAAAATATACAAAATGAGATGATGGAATATAAAAAAGAGTTTAAGGAAAAACTTCCTAAAATTTATTCTAAAGAACTATTAGAAAGTTTATTCTATGAAGTATATACTAAAATTTCTTATATTGAAAAAGCATGTAATGTAACTAGAATTACAGCTACTTCATATTTAAATCAATTAGAAGATGCAGAACTTTTGGTTTCAGAAAAAATTGGTAGAGAAAAAATATATAAAAATGTAAGACTTATTGAATTATTGGCAAGTAATTAATTTTATTAAATAATAATTTAACTTGGAAAAGGTTATAGACACAAATATTTAAATTATAAAAGAAGAGAGGAACATTTTATATAAAATGTTCCTCTTACAAAACAAGATAATGGATATGATAAAAAGTTAATAAACACAGTAAGAGGGTTTGGATATGTCATACAAGAATAAATTAATAGAAATAAAAAATAAGTATTTAAACAAAAATAGTTTAACAACAAAATTTAGTCTATTATAGAAATTTTGAAGAATATTTTATATTATTTAATATGTTTTTTAATGATAAAAAATAATAATTTTCTTTTATTCAATGATAGCCTAGTTTTAGGCTATTATTTTTTTTGCAATTATCAAGAAAATTCAGGAAGTTCTTGGACATTCAAGAATTGAAACAACACAAATATACACTCATATTTACAATAAAAACGTCGAAAAAGCAATGTTAGAACATCCTTTATCTAAATTTAAAATGCAAGATGCATTAGCATTTGTTGTATAGAAAGGATAAGAGTATGAATAATGAACAATCCGATTTTAGAGATTTACAATTTGTAGATTTAAGATTACAAAATGGACAGGTTGAATTAATATTAAGATCAATGGAATTATACGGATATAACCTAAAATTTATGGTAAATGACACAGATATAACAACAGAAGAAAGAAGCAGAAAACAAGCAAAATTAGAATATACATATCAACAAATTCTTGCAACTCAAGCAGAACAAGTCAATAATAAAGCAAATCTTCATAATACCAATACAAAGATGGCTGAAAATATGTTAGAATCAACAAATATCTTAGATTTTGATAAAATAGCTAAAAAAGCATAACATTTACTAGATTTAATAGAAAACGGTGGAGTAGGGGGAAGAGCCTTATTTTCAGATATATACATTTTAAATAAATATTAAAAACAAAAAAATAGAAAAATAGGTAGTAAAATATTTTGTGCAATGTTCTTAAATTATTTTTAGAAAAATATAAAATATATAATTTAATAAAATAATTTTAATTTAAATTTTAAATTAAAATTAAAAAAATTACAAATTAAAGATTTTAAAATTTTGTTTGGTAAAAAATCTTAAAACGAACATTTGATTATTACAAATTTATTTATAAATTTTAATTATAATCTTAGATTTTAAATTATATTTATAAAGTCTGAAAATCAATTATAATTAATTTAAATTATTAACTAATTAAATTATCTGTTTATGATTTTAGAAATTAATTTTGATGCTTTAAACTTATAGTATGCAATTTAAATTTGCAGATTTTAATTAAACTTATGGAATTATAATTATATGTAAGATCTTTTGAAATTAGTTAGAATAATGGCTTGCGAGAATCCGTTTTTAAGACATTTTAATAAAACAGCCATATAGTTTGTTGTCTAGTATTTTAGCAAAATACTGGTAATCCTAAAATTTAGCAATTTTTAGTAGTATATTGTTTGACTTTATAGATATACAATAATAATCAAAAATACCTCAAAAAAGCGACGCACGAGAATCGATTTTAAGCCGTTTTTATTTTTAAGGCTTATAGTTTGTTGTCTGTAAAATACGGCAAATATAGAGAAATAAGCATTTTGAAGATTTTTGGAAAATTTATATAAAATATAATATGAAATAAAAATTATTAAGTAATAAAATTATATTTTAAATAGAAAAAATATTTAGATGTAAAATTATAAGGATAAATTATAAAACTGATTTAAAATTGATTTTAGAAATAAATATCTGGGACTAGACTAACATTATTACAAGGAATAAATTATAAAGCAATAATGTTAGTCAAACGATAGCTAATAAATAGCTAGTAAAGCCGTTAAGGCTAGTGGTTACAAGAATTTGTGGGTAGGACCTTGATAAGGGCTCTATTATTTTACCCCTATCTCTTTTTGCGCAAAACTTTGATTTTGCGCAATGTTTAATATTTCTTTTTTATACTTCTCTTTCTTCCAGTTAGTATTTTATGTGTATAACTTTGATGTGATACATCATTATACTATCTTATCTACTGGCGAATTAAATACATAATGTAGTGCTATTGTTGCTTCTACCATGCCAAAATTTGGCCCGAAATGTCCTCCATGAATACTTAATTTTTTTAATAAGATTTCTCTTATTTCTTTAGCAAGTTCTTCTAGTTCTTTGTTTGATAATTGTTTTAAATCTTTTGGTTCATTTATTTTATTTAATACTTTTAACATTTTTATCCTCCTATAATATTTTTTCTATTATTATATATCACTTAGAGTTGACTCAAAGTCAATAGCTTTTATAAAATTTATTTAAAAAATATATTAACATAAAATTAATCAATTAATAAAAAAGACTTTGTATAAAAAATTATTATATAATATACAAAATCTTTTTTATTTTAATTTTATATTATCAGAAACTATTAACTATTAAAAGTTACATGATTGAAAACAATATTTTCCATCTTTCTTAATTATAGATATGAATATTTCCTTTTCAGAGCTTTTCAAAGTTAAATAGTATGAATTATCAGAGTTTTTTGTTACACTTTTTATTGTCACTTTTGAATAAGTAGTATCAGATATTATATCGATATATCCATTTACTTTTTCTTCATATCTAAAGACTTTTCTAAGGGTTTCTTTAGAATACGTATAGTTCATTTTCTCTTGTAGAAATTTAATCAAATTCTCTTCACTTATAAAGTACCATGAAACTTCATCTACTGAATCATATTTTGCTCTTAATTGATCCTTTTGCTGATTGTTTAAAGCTGTACAATATGTATTATTAGTATCAAAAACGGCATATCTTAATGGATAACTGTCAGACTTATCTATAACATCGAATAGTTTCTCTGGACTTTGGTATTTTATTTGTGTAAATGGGTTATTAACACTATCATTCAAAAATTTTAATAAGCTTGTATCTTCTTCATTACTAGTTTGTAAATTTTTTGTTACTACCTTGCATGAATAAAAATAATATATATTATCTATTTTACTAACAACCAACTCTACATCTTTTCCATCAGTTAATACAGGATTGGGCAATGTTAAATAATATTTATCATTAATTTTATATCCACTTTTTATAGTAAATGTATAATGTAAATCATCATATTTTTCTGCAAAATATTTTTTTATCTTCTCATTATAATTAAATGCTTTTCTTAATGTGTCTTTAGAATATGTATAATTTGTTTTTTCTTTAAAAAGTTTTATTAGGTTTTCTTCTGTTATAACTTTGAAAGAACCAAACTCTTCTCTTCCATTTGCTAATATCTTAACTTCTTCAGAACTAGCTTCAGTAGAATAGTCGCTATTCATTATTGCATAAGCTAATGTTTCACTGTCTGCTGATAAAGGACTAAATACTTCTTTAAATAAGTTTTCAGGCTTATCATAATTTACACAAACAAATGAAGTACTTGCATTTCCATTTAATAGTTTTGATATTTCTTTACTTTCTTCATCACTGATTTGTGTTTTCTTATTTTCCTGTGTATTTTTATTTTGATTTATTAAAGCTATTTCAATATATTTAAGAATTTGATTATTAATTTCTGTAGTATATTTACCATTTGGAAGATCTTTTACTGCACTTAATAAGTCCTCGGGGAAGATAGATTTTAAAGAATTTCCATAGTTTTCTCCATCTTGTGGTTGCTTTATTTCTATTAAATCATATTCATTTGAGCTAGACACTTCAAACACTAAAGTTAGTGGCCCAGAAGCGCTCCCTTCCGTTTGAGGAACAGTAGTATTTTGAGTTGAGTAAACACCATATTCTGCTAAAATATATGAATATATTTTATTATCTTTTATTTCAGAACGTAAAACAATATGTCCTTCTGAAAAAGTATTACTTGAAGTTTTATTACTTGAATATTCTTTTTCTGCTAATTTTATTAATTCTCTTTTTATAGCATTATTTAATTTTTCTTCGTCAATATTTTGAATATTATTACTTGCCATACTGTTATTTGTGGCACCGTTATTATCTAATGTGATTACCTTTTTCCCTAAAAATCTTGCACCTGTGAAAATACCTACTCCAATTAATGCAACAGCTGCAATCGATGCAATTGATATTTTAAAAACCTTTTTGCCTTTTGGTTTTTCTTCCTTTGTTTTTCTCGTTTGGTTTGTTTCTGCATTTTTAATTTTTTCAAAATCTTCCATAATAATTCCCCCTAAATTTTCTGGAACTTTTATTTGTTCCATATAATTATTTATTTTATTTTTTATTATTTCATCAAGTTGATTATTCATTACTCCCCACCTCCTTTGGCGGTTATTTCAAGCATTTCTTTTAGAGTATTTAAAGCTTTATAGTACCAGGTTTTAATAGTATTGGTTGGTTTTTGCATACAATTTGCAATTTCTTCAAAAGTAAAATTCATGTAAAATTTCATTATTAGTATTGATTTAGTATCAATGTCTAGTTTGTTTAAGGCATTTTCAAAATCAATTTTTTCTTCTAAATTAATTCTATTTTCAGAACTTAACTGCACATTACCGATAATCTTCAATACATATAATCTTTGAATTCTTTTTTAGAAAGTTCTTGGATTCATTTATAGCAATTCGAATGATCCATGTTTTGAAAAATTCCGGATGTTTTAATGTATGTAAATTTGTATAACTTTTATATATAACTTCATCAAAGACATCTATAGAATTTTCTTCATTGTTTAGAAATGCATAGATAACTTTATATACGGATTCTTTTACAATGTCCATTATTTGTACAAAAGAGTCTGTGTTTCCATTGTTAAATTCTTTTATTAGCCTTGATAATTCTTCTTTTGCTTCCATCTTTTCCCCCTTCATTTTATTTTTACAACTATTAGACAATTAAGATAAGAAAAAAGTTTCAGATAATTTAAAATAATTATATCATTAAAAAGAAAAAGAAAATGTAATTTTTATATTACATTTTCTTTTCAAAACCATTTCAAAATAATTTTTATTTAAATCTTTTTAAATATGTATCCATTTTTTCTATGAATTCTTTATTATTTTCTGTTGATACCATTTGACTTATTAGTTGTTCTGTAACATCTGTGACTGGTAAGCTATTCATAGCTTTTCTAATAGCATATACAGTTTCTAGTTCTTTTGCTGTTTGAAGTAAATCTTCTCTTCTTGTTCCTGATTTATTAATATCAATTGCAGGGAATATTCTTTTTTCAGATAATTTTCTATCTAAAACAACTTCCATATTGCCTGTACCTTTGAATTCTTCAAATATAACATCATCCATTCTACTTCCTGTTTCTATTAATGCAGTAGCAAGTATAGTTAAACTTCCACCATTTTCAATATTTCTTGCTGCACCAAAGAATTTTTTTGGTTTATGTAGAGCTGCAGGATCAAATCCACCAGATAAAGTCTTGCCAGAAGATGGCACCACTAAATTGTACGCACGTGCCAATCTTGTAATACTATCTAATAATATAACAACATCTTTATTTTGTTCTGTTAGTCTCTTAGCTCTTTCTAAAACCATTTCTGCAACTTTAACATGATGCTCTGGTAATTCATCAAATGTTGAGTATATTACATCTCCTCTTATAGAACGTTTCATATCTGTTACTTCTTCTGGACGTTCATCTATCAATAAAACAATTAATTCAACTTCAGGATTATTATGAGTTATACTATTTGCTATTTTCTTTAATAATGTAGTTTTACCAACTTTTGGAGGTGCTACAATCATTCCTCTTTGACCTTTCCCAACAGGACACATTAAGTCTATAATTCTCATTGCATATTCAGATTTAGCTGTTTCTAATTTTAGTCTCTCAGTTGGATATATTGGTATTAAGTCATCAAATTTTTTTCTTCTATAAGCCATTTCTGGAGCTTGTCCGATTAACTTCTCCAACAAATATTAAAGCAGGAAATTTTTCACCTTCTTTAGGTTGTCTAGAAATACCTTTTATTTTGTCTCCTTTGTCCAATCTAAATCTTTTTATTTGAACAGGAGAAATATATACATCTTTTGGACTTGGAAGATAATTTTCTCCTCTTAAAAATCCATATCCATCTGGTAAAACTTCCAATATTCCCTCTACAATTTCATCATCTTGATTTGTTACTTTATAACTAACTGAGCTACTTGTTGAAGGTATATTTTCATTAATATTCTCATTTGTATTTTGCTCATTATTTTCAACTTTGTCTTTTCCCTCTGATAAAATATCAATTAAATCTTCTTTTTTTAATTTTGAAACGTTTTTTATACCTCTTTCTTTTGCTAATTGGCGTAATTCAACCAATGTACAATCATTTAAATTCATAATATTATGTACCCCCTTAACTTTTACTTTTTAAATTAATTAATAAATATATTTAGAAATATACTAATTTTAAAATTAAATATGTTTACTTTTTTATTTTATCATGTTTGGAATTTTTAATAAGAAATAAATTAATAGAATAAATGTTGAAAGAGGCAAAGTAAATAGTATAAATATATGAGTATCTATGCCTCTATATATGTATTTTAATTTGTAATATCATAATAAACTCTTTCATTTGGTAAATACATACCCAACTTTTCACGTGCAATATTTTCTATATATTCAGTTGAATTAACACTTTCTTTGGTCTCTAAAAGATGTTCATTATTTGCTTTCTCTTCTGCAATTTGTTTTGTATAATTGCTTTGCTCTTGATTATATGCATTTAATGTTTTTTGTTGTACAATTAAAGTATAAACAACATATATAGCAATAATTAATATTAATATTTTTTTATATGGTTTTTTTATTTTTTTCATCAGTGAATATCTCTCCAACATAATTAATATTGTTTCCTATAAATATATTTTTCTACATTATACAGGAAAATCCTTCTTTTGTGAAGTGTTTTTTTTATTTTTATTAAATCTTTTTACTTTTTTTACAAAATTTTCTGAAAATTTTATTAAATTTTTGTTTATATTTACAGTTATAAATGTAATTGGTCTAAAAAACACTTTTTTTAGAATTTTAAAGATTATACTAAAAGGAAATAGTACAATTTTAAGTATACCACTTAGTATAGTTTTTATGAATTTTATCATTTTAACATTTAAAGAAATAATGTATTTGCTTATTGTAAGAATATAAAAGATAAAACCGAACTAATAAACTTACAAACATGTATAGTCTAATTTCTCCTAAACTAAAGTAAAAAATTATATAAAGCAGGAATGCTCCAGTCAAAAGCCAGAATAAAATATCTTGAATATAGGTAATTGCATCAGGTGTTTTAAATGATCTTCTTAAAATTCTAAAAAAATCAAATAAAATTCCAATTATAATACCACTTACTAAAAAAATGCATAATAAATAGAATTGATTCATTGAATATTCCATAAATAGCTAATCCTCTTTTCTATTTGAAAATTTTTCCAAGGAAACCTCCTGCCTTTTTATCTATATCTTTTTCACTATATCCTAAATTGACAATATCACCTTCCACAATTACTTCTTCTGTATCTATGCTCAATTTATTTATTTTTAAATTTTCACCTTTGACTGTTAAAAGCCCAAGTTCTGTTTCTAAGATTACAATTTGATCATCAAAACTAAGAACATCAAGTACACCTGAAATACTTAATTTTTCTCTATTTTCTAATACTATATTTTGCAATATATTAGTTGATGATGTTGTCATTTTTCTCTCCTCTATCATAACTATAAGTACTCCTCTCTCTTTTTATTTTTACCTAAAATATATATATTCAAGTCTTGTCTTTTTTAGAACTAAAAAACAATAATTAGTTTATTTTCTAATTATTGTTTTAAAATTTTAAAAAATATAGTTTTTTATTAGTTAATGTAATTTTTTAATCTGTAATTAGCTCTTGATGTAATTGTTCAAGTATATTATTGCTAATTTTCTCTTTAAAAATTAGTGTTATTTTTGATTCTACAATTTCAATATCCAGAATCTCTAAATTGTTTAATTCTAATATTTTTAATATTTGTTTTAAAATTGAATCATTATTCATAATTCCATGGCCAATCACTGCAATTTTAGAAATATTAGAAAATGTTGAACTAAAAGTTTTTAAATCTGTTTCTAGCAAGTGTTGAAATTTATTAAGCATACATGCTTTTATTAAAAATCTAACTTCTAAATTATGACTGCTGTAATTATGAAATTTAATAGGTATAATTCCATTTAAAATTAGGCTATTATACAATTTATTTAGTAAACTTATAGAGTTATTTTCATATTTTAAATTTATAAGAATAATATCATCATTTTTTACAATGCTTTTTACTTTAATATCCTCAATTTTTTCTTGTATAATTGTTCCTTCCTTATTATTAAATGTAGATTTTGTTACAATTGGAATTTTAAATTTCTGTCCCACTTCGATACAGCGATTATGTAGGACTTTTGCACCTTCATTTGCAATATCTAGCATTTCTACGTATGAAAGTGTTTCTAATTTTTTTGCAATTGTCACTTTGTTTGGGTCTGTTGTATAAACTCCATCAACATCAGAAAAAATATAACAGTGTTTGGCTTTTAGTGCTGCTGCAAGTGCAACTGCTGTAGTGTCTGAGCCCCCTCTTCCAAAGGTTGTAATATCTAAATTATCATTAATTCCTTGAAAACCTGCTACAATTACGATTTTTCTTTTCTCTAGTTCACTTTGTATTCTAGAAGTATCAATGTTTTCAATAACAGCATTTTGGTTAGTATTGTTTGTGTAAATTCCTGCTTGCCAACCTGTTAAAGAAATAGATTTATAGCCTAATTTATTTAATAGAATACTAAGCTTTGAAATTGAAATTTGCTCCCCTGTGCTTAGTAAAACATCAAGTTCTCTATTATTTGGGATAGAAGATAATTCATATGCCTCTTTTAATAAATTATCTGTTGTTTTTCCTTGTGCCGAAACTACAACTACTATATTATTATCTCTATCATATAAATCAATTATTTTATTAGCCACAATGTTTAATTTTATATTATCTGCAACAGAACTACCTCCGAATTTTAATACTATTGTGTCCATCCTTTTGGCACCTTCTTTATGATTTGTTTATAAAATAAAACTAAGTTTAATTTTACTTATATTTTATTATATTAAATTAATCATAAAAAAGTGAGAATTTATTTATAAAAGAAATAAAATACTGCAGCTATAACAATTAAAATAACAACAATTGAATAACCAATTAATTTAAGAATATTTTTTATTCTTTTATATTTTTCAAATTTGACGCAATCTTCTGCCTCTTCTTCTTCTATTATGAAATTATCTAAAAAATTTGATATTTCTTCTGGCTGCAATAGAGCTGCCGGAAAAGATAATTCTCTTATAAAGTTTAAATTATCTATATATCTAATTATAATATTATAACTTACTACAGGTAGTATTTCGAGTGTATTTAATTCTTTTGACAAAAATATGCTTTTTAAATGAGTATATGGTAATTCGAATTTTTGTAAATTCCACTTTAAACATAATATATCTTTTTTACATTCTATTTTATAGTTATTAAAATATATCGATAATCCTACAAAAAAAGCAAGAAAAGCTAAAACTATTAAGAATATATCTAAATTATTTCTAAAAGCTAATAGTATTAATAAAATAACTAATAGTATGCCAGTTATTATGGGATATTTATGTTCTTTAAATATTTTTATTGGACTTGAATTAATCTGCACATTATTTCCTTTAGTATCAATTACATTACGGTATTTTCTTCCTAAATTTTCTTTATAAATTTCTTTTAATTTCATTTGTACATCTCCTATTCTTTTTTATTTTTCTTTAAGTATTCTTCCATAAATGCATCTAAATTTCCGTCCATTACATTTTGTACATTTCCTACTTCATACCCAGTTTGATGATCTTTAACTAAGGTATATGGACAAAATACATACGAACGTATTTGACTTCCCCATGCAATATCTCTTTGTTCTCCTTTTAAATCTTCTATTTTTTCTTTGTGCTCTTGTTCTTTTAAATCTAATAGTTTGGATTTTAACATTTTCATTGCTGTTTCTCTATTTTGAATTTGTGATCGTTCTGTCTGGCAAGAGACTACAATATTGGTCGGCATATGAGTTATTCTAACTGCAGATGAAGTTTTGTTAATATGCTGACCACCAGCTCCAGATGCACGATATGTATCAACTCTTAGATCATCAGGATTTATATCTATTTGAATATCTTCTGTTATTTCTGGAAGGACCTCAACAGAAGCAAATGATGTATGTCTTCTACCTCCTGCATCAAAAGGAGATATTCTTACCAATCTATGTACTCCTTTTTCTGACTTCATATAACCATAAGCATAATCACCAGAAATTAAAAATGTTACACTTTTTAAACCTGCTTCATCTCCATCTAAATAATCTAATTCTTTTACACTAAAATTATGGCTGTTTGCCCATCTAGTATACATACGATATAACATCTCTGCCCAGTCTTGAGATTCTGTGCCACCTGCTCCTGGATGAATTGTAACAATTGCATTGTTAATATCAAATTTTCCAGATAATAAAGTGGTAATTTCTAATGTTTCAATATTAGTTTCTACGACTTTTGTATTTTTTATTACTTCTTTTTCCATTTGTTCATCTGATTCAACTTGTAATAATTCTGACATTTCTAACAGATTTAATAATTCTGACATTAATTTATTATATTTTTCTTTTTTACTTTTTAGTATTTTTATTCTTTGTAAAACTATACTTGAATTTTTACTATCATTCCAAAAATTAGTTTCAAGAGTTTTTTCTTCCAATTCTTTTAGTTCTTTTTCCATTTCAGGAATGTCAAAGAGACTCACCAATACTTTCTAATTTAGATTTTAAAATTTGTAATTTTTTTATATTTTCTTCTAATTCTATCATTCTAAAGTCACTTCCTTTTTTATTTTACAATTAGTCTATCATAAGATATATTTTTTTTCAATGATAAAATAAGGTGAAAACTTGTTTTCCACCTTATTCATAATATATAATATTTTTTTCAATATCTTTGGTGCGTATATTTATTTTAACGTTCTTCTTTTTTTAATTCTAATTCATTATTTAAACAATCAATTGTAACTGTTGTATGTGGCAAAATCTCTTGTGATAAAATTTTTCTAGCAATTAATGTTTCTAGTTTTTTTTGAACAAATCTTTTTAAGGGTCTTGCCCCATAAATTTCATCATATCCATTATCTATTAAATAATCTTTTGCAGATTGGGTTAATTCTAAATGAATGTATTTATCTTCCAACCTTCTTTCTAAGTCTTGAATAAGTAGCTCTAAGATTTTAGAAATTTCACTTTTCTTTAAAGGCTTATAAAATACTATTTCATCTAAACGATTTAGAAATTCTGGACGAAAACTTTGCTTTAATAATGCATTTACTTTATCTTTTGCTTCTTTTGATATTTCTCCATCATTTCCTATCCCGTCTAGTATATACTCAGATCCTAAATTTGATGTTAGTATTATGATTGTATTTTTGAAATCAACTGTTCTTCCTTGTGAGTCTGTTATACGTCCATCATCTAACACTTGCAATAATATATTAAATACATCAGGATGTGCTTTTTCTATTTCATCAAATAACACAACTGAATAAGGTTTTCTTCTAACTGCTTCTGTTAATTGACCTCCTTCTTCATATCCTACATATCCTGGAGGAGCCCCTATTAATCTAGATACTGAATATTTTTCCATATATTCGGACATATCAATTCTTACAATATTATGTTCGTCATCAAATAGACTTTCAGCTAGTGCTTTTGCAAGTTCTGTCTTTCCTACGCCTGTTGGTCCTAAAAACAGAAACGAACCAATTGGTCTACGAGGATCACTTATTCCAGCCCTTGAACGAATAATAGCTTCTGATACTTTTTCTACTGCTTCATCTTGTCCTATTACTCTTTTGTGTAAAATTTCATTTAGATTTAATAATTTTTCTCTTTCGCCTTCCATTAATTTTGTGACTGGAATTCCTGTCCATCTTGAAATTATTTTTGTTATTTCGTCTTCTGTTACCTTATTACGTAATAAATTATCATCTTTATTTTTTTCCTTTTCTGCTTGTTCTTCTTCTATTTCTAATTGTTTTTGTAATTCTGGTAATTTACCATATTTTAATTCAGCAGCTTTATTTAATTCATAATTTCTTTCTGCTTGTTCTATTTGGCTATTTACTTTTTCAATTTCTTCACGTAATTTTTGTACTTTTCCAATAGATTCTTTTTCATTTTCCCATTTTGCTTTCATAGAGTCAAATTTCGATTTTAATTCTGCCTTTTCTTTTTGTATGTCTTTTAGTCTTTGTTTTGAAATTTCATCTTTTTCTTTTGATAATGCTGTTTCTTCAATTTCTAATTGCATGATTTTTCTAGAAATTTCGTCTAATTCTGTTGGCATTGATTCCATCTCAGTTTTTATCATACTACATGCTTCGTCTATTAAATCAATTGCCTTGTCTGGTAAAAATCTATCAGATATATATCTATGTGATAATGTGGCTGCTGCTATAAGTGCATTATCTGCAATTTTAACACCATGAAAGACTTCGTATCTTTCTTTTAATCCTCTTAGAATCGATATTGTATCTTCTACAGATGGTTCATCTACCATTACTGGCTGAAAACGTCTTTCTAATGCTTGATCTTTTTCTATATATTGACGATATTCATTTAATGTTGTAGCACCTATACAATGTAGTTCACCTCTTGCAAGCATAGGTTTTAGTAAGTTACCTGCATCCATTGCACCATCTGTTTTTCCAGCTCCAACAATTGTATGGATTTCATCAATAAATAAAATTATTTTTCCTTCACTTTTCTTTACTTCTTGTAAAACAGCTTTTAACCTTTCTTCAAATTCTCCTCTGTATTTAGCACCTGCAACAAGTGAGCCCATATCCAATGAAAATATTGTGCAATCTTTTAGTCCTTCTGGTACATCTCCTCTTACGATTCTAAGTGCTAAACCTTCAGCAATAGCAGTTTTACCTACACCCGGTTCACCAATTAAACATGGATTATTTTTTGTTTTTCTTGATAAAATTCTAATAACATTTCTAATTTCTGTATCTCTACCTATAACAGGATCTAGCTTCTGCTCTCTTGCTAATTTAACTAAATCTTGTCCGTATTTTTTTAAAGAATCATATGTTTCTTCTGGATTATCTGTTGTTACTCTTGTATTGCCTCTAACACTTGATAATGCTTTTAAAAACTCATTTTTTGTAATGCCGTATGTTTTAAATATTTCTTTTAGCTCACTATTTGCATAATCAAATAGTGATAACATTATATGTTCTACAGAAACATACTCATCCTTCATTTTTAACGCAATTTTTTCTGCATTATTTAAAACTAAATCTACATCTTGTGATACATAAATACTGTCATTTGGCCTTGTACCTCCAGACATTCTTGGCTTTCTACTAATGATATTTCTTATGGCATCTTCAAAATTTTCTGATACTCCCATCTTCTTTAATAGCTCTCTTATTAAACTATTATCCTGTTCTAAAAGTGCAAGTAATAAGTGCTCTTGTTCTATTTGAGCATTTTGATTTTCAATTGCTATACTTTGCGCATTTTGTATTGCTTCTATTGATTTTTGAGTTAATTTTTGAATATTCATATTCATACCTCCTTATTAGTTTTAGTATTTCAATATTTTAAGCACTATTTTATAATTTGATTCAAACTTCCTATATTTAAACCATTTTTAGTTTACTATATTTTTGTTTTTACTTCAACCATAATTAAGTCAAATTTTATATATTTTTCAATGCATATAAGAAAGGATACAATAATAAATATTGTACCTATTTCGTTAAGACGTTATTAGTCCCAATATACTCTTTTGCCATACTGCAAATCAAATTTACAGTATTATCAATTCCAATTGCGTCACTATTAATACATATATCATAATTTGATGGATCCTTCCAGTCTCTTTCTGTATAATACTTATAATGATTTGCTCTTAATTTATTTATTTGGAAAATCTCTTTTTCTGCTTTGTCCCTATTCATTCCATAAAACTCTGTTGCTCTTTTTATTTTATTATCCATTGAACTACTTATGAATATCTTTAAAACATTTTTATTGTCCTTTAATACAAAATCTGCACATCTACCGACTATTACACAAGAATCTTTTGTTGATAGTTCTTTTATAAGCTCTGACTCTTTTATAAATAGCTCATCGTCATTATTTAAACCTATGTAATATCCACTATTAAAATTATCTAATAAATTTCTTTTTTGTTCGTTATCTTCAATATATTCTGCTGAAAGTCCTGTATTCTTTGCCATTTTTTCTATAATCTCTTTATCATATAATTTTATGCCGAGTTTTTCTGCTACTAATTTTCCAACATATCTTCCACCTGAACCATATTCTCTTGCAATTGTAATAATAATTCTATTTTTTTCATTCTCATTTTCAATTATATTTGTTTCTTTTATATCTATACTTGTTTGGTTACTATCCTTTAATTCTTTAGACTCTTTTATTAGGAGTGTCAATGCTAAAATAAATGCTAATCCGTCTGCAAGAGGTCCTGCACTTAATACTCCCATTATTCCATATATATGACTAAGGATTATCATTGATGGTATTAATATTAGTATCTGTCTTGAAAGTGATAAAATTGCACTTTTGGTACTTTTTCCGATTGCTTGAAAAAATATTCCTGAAGGAATTTGAACACCATTAAATATGCAAAGTAATAAATATATTCTAAAAGCCAAACAAGCAAACTCCATATAATTTTCATCACCACTACCAAATATTAATATTAATTTGTTTGGTAGTGTTTGGAATAATATAAATGCTATTGTACTGATTACCAAGCTTGATCCTAATACAATCTTTAATGTCTTCTTTACTCTATAATATTTTTTAGCACCATAATTATATCCTAATATCGGTTGACTTCCTGCTGCTATACCAATTATTATACTATTTAATATTTGACTAATCTTCATTACAATTCCTAAAACCGTAATAGGAATTTCTGCTCCGAATTTACTATCTGCACCATATTTTCCAAGTAGATTATTCTCTGCTGTCATAACACACACTATACTCATTTGTGTTATAAAACTACTTATTCCAAGAGATGCTACTTTTTTGCATACATTTGCTTTTAATTTAAAACATTCTCCCGAGATTGTTATTGTTTTAAATCTTTTAATATAAATAATATTTAATAAAAACGTTAAAATTTGACTTATAACTGTTGCAATTGCAGCTCCTTCTACTCCTTTATGAAACACAAATATAAATATTGGATCCAATATTGTGTTTAATATTGCTCCTGCAACCATAGTTACCATTGAATATTTCGGACTCCCATCTGCTCTAATTATTGAGTTTAATGTTGTTCCAATCATTGAAAATGGAAATCCAATTGCTATAATTCTCCCATAAATCATTGCATAATCTTTAAGATTTTCTGTACATCCAAACAGTCTTAAAAATTGTGGTAAAAATATTAAAGTTATTAAACAGAATAATATTGATACAATTGTAGACAATAATATCCCATTACCTATTCCTATTTCTGCTTCTTTTTTCTTTTTTTCCCCTAGTTTCAAACTTAAATATGCTGATGCTCCATCTCCTAACATTAATGAAAAGGCTAAACCTATCATTACTAATGGAAATACTACATTGGTTGCGCCATTTCCCAAATAGCCAACACCTTGTCCTATAAATATTTGGTCAACTATATTATATAATGAGTTTACCAACATTGAAATAATACAAGGTATTGAAAATTTCACTATTAGTTTTCCAATTTTTTCTTTTCCTAGCATGTTTTCTTCTTTTTCCATTTTTCTCCCTCTTTCCTACAATTTTACCTCATAAACATTTTCACCAATTTATCTATTATATATTTTGCAGGAAATTTTGTCAATTAAAAAAAGACATAATTATAATTTGTCTTATTAATTTTAATTATGTCTTTGTATATTGATTTAGATGCGAATGTGAACGTCTTGATTTATCTTTCAAACTTTATAATATTCCATCATATATTTTTCTCCATCTATATATTGTTCTTCTGTACTCACAAAATTTGATTGCAGCTTTTGTTACTCCATATTTATATGAAAATTTTACAACAGACTCCTTATATCTTAATCTAAATGTGATATCATCACTTATATCACATAACAAAAAGGGATCCATTTTCACGGACTCCCTTTTTTAGTTTTTAAGTTACTGAGCGATATAGTTTTCACTCAAAAAAGCGCTTACTTCAACATCGGATAAATATTCTTTTTCCATAAGAAGCGCCGCCAGTTTAGAAATAACTGTCTTGTTCTTGGTCACAACATCAAGAGTTTCTTTGTAAGCTTCTGAACAGATTTTTTCCATTTTTTCAATGGACTGATTTTCGATATGATTGTTAAACTCTGGGCGACCAGCAATTTTAACCAATTTACTCTCAGTCATAGCAAAATTCATAACCATACAGTAAGCTAAATCTGTAGCTCTTTCAAGGTCATTCGAAGCACCAGTAGAAATATCTCCAAGAAGAATTTCTTCTGCGCAACGTCCACCATACATAACTCGAATCTTTTTTTCCATATCCGCTTTTTGCTTATATGTTTTATAAGATTCATCAAAGAAATTGTATCCGCCTGCTTCACCTCGTGGAACAATTGAGATACAGAAATTCTTGACATCAGGTCTTATAGATGCAGAAACAATAGCATGGCCTGCTTCATGTACCGCAGTAAGATATTTTTCTTTCTCGCTCAATGGTGAACTTTCCTTTTTTATACCCACGATTACTCTCGCAATTGCTTCATCAATAATTTCATTTGTGATGCAAGGAGACTTTGACCTGACTGCTAACAAAGCAGCTTCATTTAGTACATTTTCCAGATTAGCTCCAGAAAAACCTACCGTTTTTCTGGCAAGTTCTCGTAAGTTTACATCATGGCTGAACCGTTTGTTTCTTGCATGAACGCTTAAGATTTTTGCTCTTGCATTAACATTAGGCATAGGAACATACACATGTCTGTCAAATCTGCCTGGACGAAGAATTGCTGGATCCAAGATTTCTTTATGGTTTGTAGCAGCAATTACAATAACATGACTATTGCTGTCAAATCCATCCATTTCAGCCAATAACTGGTTTAATGTTTGCTCACTATAAGATTTTCCACTATATCTATTTTGAGCAACAGCATCAATTTCATCAATAAAGATGATAGATGGCGCAACTTTTTTTGCTTCATTGAAAATTTTTCTTACTCGTGACGCACCAACACCAACAAACTTTTCTTCAAAGCTTGAACCAGTTACTTGAAAAAAGGGCACTCCAGCTTCACCAGCAATTGCTTTTGCAAGCAATGTTTTACCAGTACCCGGAGGGCCTACAAGCAAAATACCTTTAGGAATTCTAGCTCCCATATGGGTATATTTCTTAGACTCTTTTAAAAAGTTTACTACTTCCGAAAGCTGTTCTCTTTCTTCGTCAATTCCTGCAACATCTGTAAATCTAACATCTGTAGTTACAGCTTTGACTTTAAAGTTTCCAGTACCAGTCATTCTTCTGACCATGAAAAACATACAGCCAAACAACAGCACTGCACTTAAAAGTGAAGAAATAGCTCCGAAAGTTCCATCAGAAGATATTCCTTCCACTGAAACCTCAATGTCATTTCCAAGTTTTCTTTGCTCATTTACATATTTCCAAAATTCACTAATACTTGGAACATAGGTAAATTTTTGTGTTTCATCCTTGAATGTGACATCAATCTTACTAGAACCAGCTTGGGTGCTAATTTCTTTGACATCACCTTTTTCAATACAGGCTACAATTTCGGAGTACTTTACTTCCTGATTTTTGAAATTCCGGGCATTGTTGTACACTGATATTAGTAAAATGATTAACATTACCGACGTTACTAGGGCAAGTAACCGTTTCACCACATTATTTCTTCGAGTTCCGTTCTTGTTATTTCTCATATTCAAGTTCCTCCAAACTGACATATAATATTGTAAATGTACAGTTTAAGTATATCACAAATTAACATAATTCGCAATACATTTTTAGTTAATAACTACATCATGCAATACTATAAATAGCATTCCTGCTCATACGTTACCTATAATGTTGTATTACAATTTTAACGTTGTCAATGACTGCCATTGCAATTCTATTTAGTTTATAATCAAACCCTTCTTTAAAGTTGTTTATTATAACTCTATTTGGATGATTTTTCCATAATTGTAGAAGTTTGTCATCTAATTTTCTAGCTTCTTCAATATTTTCTGTTCTAGTTTCATTATTATCAATAGTATAATATTCTTCAGCCCCTTTAGCTGCTGTTGTGAGATGTAATACTAAATCATAGCTATCTCTAACTGTTATTATATTTTTATTATATTTCTGCAAAATATCCGAAAGAACACTATTTCCAACATACACTGCTGGCTCAATGGCACTTCTATCTGATAAAATAACATATTTTTCTTTGGATTTTCGAGCTAAATTTTCAGCTTCTATTTCACGATGCAGCTGATATTTCACAATTAGTGTTGCAAAATCAATATCAGAACATTTTGTATTTATCATACCGTTTTGTTTTAATTCTGTTGCTGCTTCATTTATTATAATTACATTATATCCTAATTTTACAAGCTGATTTTCTACATAAACTAAAGCTGAAGATTTTCCTCCGCAAGGTCCACCTGTTAAGCATATTTTTGAAACTAGCATTTTATATTGCCTCCTTATCAGTATAACTTCATTTTTATACATATCAATTTTTTTACTTTTTGTATAAATATTGTTGAATTATTTTTACAGTTTCATCGTATATTGCTAAATTTTATTGTAAAAAATAATATAAATTTCTGTTTTCAAATCCTTTTCCATATTTTGTTTTTAACTCTTTAGATAATCTTTAATATATTTTTATATTCGGATAATTTTTGGCTATCTTTTATTTTATTTTTAATCCAACTATATATTAACATATCTTCTATCCTCCTAAATAGCAACAACCTCTTTCATCATGTGATTTTCAAATACATAATGTTTATTACATAATTCCTTTAGTTTTGGTCTATGTGTAACAATTACATATGTTTTATCTTTTAAATATTTTTCTATCATATTAGTTATTTTTTCTTCAGATAGTATATCTAAATTAGATGTTGGCTCGTCAAAAAAATATAATTCTTTATCAATTAATATTCCTCTAATCATATTTAATCTTTGTCTTTGCCCTGCCGATAATTTTATGCCTCTTTCTCCTACCATTGTATTTAATCCTTCTGGTAATTCTTTATACCATTCCATTAATCCAGCTTCTTCTAACAATTCAAAGATCTTATCATCAGATATTTGTTTTCCTAAACATAAATTATCCCTTATACTCAAATTAAATAATTCAACTTCTTGAGATACAAATACTAAATCCAATCTAGTATTTATTTCATTTTTACCATTTATAGTTAAACTGCCGTTTTTTAATGGATATAGACCTGCAAGAATATTCATTATTGTTGATTTTCCCTGTCCTGACTCTCCCATTATACTAATTTTGTCGCCTTTATTTAATATAAATTCAGGTATTACTATTTTGGTTGATTTTTCATTGTAAGAAAATAAGATTTCTTTAGCTGACAAATTTTCAAACTGTTTTATAATCTTCATTTCACTGCAATTTTCAAAATATTCATCTAATTGTTTTTTGGTAGTCTTAAATTTTTCATTTATATAAATCAATCTAGCTAAACTATTCAAGTTAAAATATAATTTTCCAAGTGCAGTTATATAAAATAACAAATATGGCAATGCATCTTCTCCATTTTTAACCATTATAATTGTGCTAATTAAAACAACTATATATAGCAAATCCATTAATCCTGTAAATACCCCATTTGCATTTGACCTTTTTCTCTCATTTATTTTAGTTGCCTTTAAATATTCTTCTGAACTTTCTTCAATTTTGTCATTACAAAAATTTAAAATATTTAATTTTCTGACTGCCATAATATTTTGTATAAAATCAACAAATGTCGCATTATATTTTGATTCTGCATCATTTGCTTGTTTTTGATATATATGTTTGTTTTTTATCATTTTATATTTTGTATATACTGCTAATGATGAAATAATAATACATACTATGCCTATTATTAAAGATTGCTTACATACCATTATTAAAATTGATGTACCTCCAATAATTAATGGAATAAGACTTATTTCAAATTGCCAAAACATTTCAGCAAAGTTTTTTGCAACTGTTGATACCAATTTATGAATATATCCTGTATGTATATTTGTAACTTGCTCCATTGTCATAGAATTTATTTTATTAAAATAATATTTTTGAATTGCTGTTTGAGTTTTCGCATCATTGAGATTATCAATATATGAGGCTACTTTACCCGTTATAAGCATTATAAGTTGTGCTATAGCAATACCAATTGCCAATTTGGTCAATTTATTAAGAGTTAAAGGACTTGTTGCAAAATATGCAATTATAAAGGACATTCCATAATCAGCAATTGAATATGCAGTATTAAAAACAAGAGAATAAACACATAATTTTTTTGATATTACTTTTACTAATTCTTTCATCATTATCTTTCTCCTCTCTGTCTTATATGCCAATCAACAATTTCCTTTTCCTTTTGATTTTCTTTTTCCTTTTCCGTATTATTGTTTTTAATTTCTGTAGCCCTAACCAAAATATTTTTTCCTCTATAAAACTCTTTAGTTATAATTGCATTAGGATGATCTATATTTAATTTTCTAATATATTCTTTAATATGTTCTTCCATATTGTTTTTACTAGTATAATCATTAATAAAAAATATTTTTGAATCTAATTCTTTTTCCATTTAATCCTCCATTAAATCAATAATGAATCTACATGGGTATGTTTTGTGGTATATGCATGGCTATCGCTGTTGCAATTGAAACTATCATTTCAAAAATGAAACGCATCTCCTAAAATTAGTTGCAACTTTAGATTTTATTCTATATCCTAAAGATATAATCATATCTAAATTGTAATATTTAACTTTTCTTTCAACTTTTCGATTTCCTTCTTTTTGAACTGTCAAGAATTCCTTGACAGTTGAATTTATGTCTAATTCTTCTTCATCAAAGATATTTTTAATATGCAAACTTATATTTTGTTTAGTCGTATCATATAAGTCAGCCATCTGTTGTTGTGATAACCATACTGTTTCATCTTCAAGTTTTACATCTATTTTTGTCGTTCCATCATCAGTTTGATAAATTACAATATTATTGTTATTTTCTTCCATTGTTATACCTCCATTTCTATTAGAGTTTAAAAGGTGTCAACAAATATAATCATTGTTCACACCTTTATTTTACTACATATTTTTAATATTTTGTGGACAAGTTATAAAACTCGAACCAATTTATCTTTTTAAAAATTTAAATCTTTCCCTTATTTTATGCTACTTTCCACAGCAATTCTTGTATTTTTTTCCCGAACCACATGTTGTAGGAACTCCCATATTTATAATACTTATAATATTTATAATATTATTGATATTTCAAGGCTTTACCGTCTTGGTAACCTATTATATTTATAATATTTATAGTATTTTTGTTATTATAAATATTCCTCTATTGCAAACAAATCGCAAACAATGTTTGCATTCATTTACTGAAGTCATTATATTCTATATATATAACAAATGCCAATGTGCGTTTTCTATTTTTGCACATTTATTATACTATAAATATTTATTTTTATCAATGGAGCTGTCGAATTATTCATATTTAATAATTTCTTCTATAATTTCAGATTTTGTTATCTTATCAAAAATATCAGTTGCTAATCGTCTAGATTTTTCTGTACTTGAAATATAATAATTTTCTGTTGTTTCTACATTTCTATGCCCAAGTATATCAGCAACATCTCTTATCTCAATTCCATTAGTTAATATCTTGGTTGCATAACTTCCTCTTAAATCGTAGAATCTACATTTTTCAATTCCTAACTCATTATGAATAATTTTAAATGGATATCTTGTTAAATCAGTTCCTACATATAAGCCGTTTTCTTTTGTAAATACAAGATTAATCTTTTCTTTATATTTTTTTGTATTATCATTTATTACTATTCTTCTTTCTACTGCTTTACCATATTCATTCATAACATCTTCGATGTGATAGTAATTATATTTTTTACCATATAGCTTCTGATATAGTTGTTGTTTTCTCTGATAATTTTTTAATGCATTTAATAATGTTTCGCTAATATGAATTATTCTTTTTCCTGCGAAAGTTTTAGTTGACCCTATAAACCATCTCCCCTTTTCATCTTTAGGTTTATCATAAACATTATGTTTGATTGATATTGTTCCATTTTCTAAATCAATATCTTCCCAAGTTAATGCAAATACCTCTCCAGTTCTCATTCCAGTATAACAAGATGTTAAAAACGCACAAGTAAATGTTTCATTATCTTTAAATCTATTTAAGATAGTGTCAATTTCTTCTTGTGAATATAAATGTTTAATATCTTCCTTTTCTTTATCCAATCTTGGAAGTCGTAATGTTATTGCTGGATTATATTTAAGAAATCCATATAAATCACAAGCATCACGAAAAGAACCTTTTACAACTTTCAATATACTTTTAAAATATGCTCTTGAAAAATCATATTCCTCGCACAATTCTGTTATAAAAGTATTTAATCTTACACTCGTTATTGTTGATAATCTATACTTACCTATATATGGTTTAATATACTTTTTAATTAAAGTTTCATAGGCTTGTATGGTGTTATATTTCAGATTAGTTTTACAATAGTTATTTAACCAATAATCAAGATAATCCGAATAGGATATTTTTTGTTCTTTAAAAGGAACTCCTGCATTTTGGTATTCTGTGTATGCTTGAGTTCCAGCCTCTATTGCTTCTGCTTTAGTTCTAAATCCAGACTTATTTATAAATTTTCTTTTTCCTTTTACAGGAGCAATTTCAAACTGATACTGATATACTTTCCCTCTCTTTTGAACATTAACACTCCCCATTACTAATTTTCCTCCATTAAATCTAATCTTGTAATTAAATCTAAATTAGTAAAATCTTTACCCTGATTTTCTACAAGAAACTGTTCCAAAGTTGTTTTTAATATTTTAATACTTCCTAATTTAATAGCGGGAAGATATCCTTTCTCGATTAGTTTATAAACATAGTTTGGACTGGTATGAATTATTTTGGCAACTTCTTGTACTGTGTAAATCATTGTTTCATTCATCTTTTCTCCTCCTTCTTTATTAAATTATCAATATACGAAGCAATATCAATTTGAAAAGAACAGATTAGTGCCTTATCAATTTCTTGAATTTTTTCTTCATTCAAAGAGCATAAAAAACTTCCAAGTCTTGACTTATCTAAAACTCTAATTTGCTCCATTAAAATTATTGAATCATGTGTAATCCTTTTATCTTTTTCTAAATAGACGTGGGTTTTTAATTTTGGCTTGGAATTTACTTTACTCGTTATTGGTGCGATTAAAACAACAGGGCTACATTTATTTGCTAAATCATTTTGAACTATTACCACCGGTCTAGTTCCATTTTGCTCACAACCAACGATTGGATTTAATGAAGCATAATAAATATCCCCCTTTTGAATATCTGATTTAATCATCTTTCTTTTCAACTTTATATATAATGCGTGGTGGTCTATCATTAAATAGATTTAAAACATTTAATTTTTTGTCTTTTAAATAATCTGTTAAAACACGATTAACATCTTCCTGTGCCTTTTTCATACTTGTTTGTGAATGATCCATAGTTGTTTCAAATATCAATTTAACTTTAACTTTATAATTTTTTCTTTTCATTAAAATTTCCTCCTTAATATGTAAAAAAGCCAAAGTACATATAAATACCTTGACTTTCATAATATTTCTTTCTTTTATTTTTAAGTTTTAACTGATATTTGTCTTAATACCCTCAGTACGGGATTTCATCAAACTATTGACTTGCTAAATCAATATCACAGGAATTTCACCTCCCCGAGGATCTCTCCGGGCTGCACCCATTGCGTGAGTCTGTGGCTATGCAGGAGTATCTTTAATTCTGTTAGATGTAATCGCAAATTAGGTGCTACCTAATTTTATAACCAAGTATAGACCGACAAGCGTACTTGTTAAAGTGCTGAATCTAACAGGAATGTATTTGATGAATGTGTATCAAATTTTCAAAGAACACATCCTGCTCCACTTAAATAAAAGGAAACAGGTGGAAAAGGATTAACTCCCTTTCAACTGTTTCCTCACTAAAATGCAAAATAACAGACACTAAATTTTAATTTTTAGATATTTTTTTAAATTTTCTAATGCTCTTTCCAAAATAATATGTACTGATTGTTGTGTAGCATTTTCTTCTTCTGCTATTTGCTGCTCTGTTTTATCTTCAAAATAATATTTTTTAATTCTTCTTTTTTGAACCTCTGGCAATAATTCTATTGCTTTTTTTAGTTCGTCAAATGTAGATTTCTTTATAATCTCATCTTCCAAACTTGAAGGTTTTTCCCTTGCTCTTGATTCAAGGTTGTTTTCAAATATTTCTGAATGTTCAATATGTCTATCGTATTCGTTTAATTCTTTAATATCTTGTAGTTCAAACTTATCAAAAACTCTATATACTTCCTCACTAACTTCTACTTTATTTAGATGTCCTTTAACATCTTTAAATGTAATTGTATAAATATTTTTTTCTTCAATATAATTTAATGTATAAGGGTTGTCCTTATATTTTCTTCTTTTAGGGCTTTCTGCCATCTTTCATTCCTCCATTCAAGTTTTTTTGTTTAAACTTGAATTTTGGAGGGCTTCTGCACCTAAAATTTTTTACACAAAAAGAAAAGACGCCAATAGTCAAACTCATATTTAGAGTCAAACTATTAGCGTCAACTAAAACTACAATAATTAATTTTCTATGTCTTTTATTATTAGGAGCGAAAGATACCCCTTTGTGAATAAAATCTCCTCTATCAATTTCTAACAACCAAATAAGAACTACTCTCACTACCATTAGGGACAACAACTCCTACTTCTTATAAAAATCAATGCCCTAATTTTTATATGAGTAATAGCGTAAGGTATTGCTCCCTCTTATGAAAAATTAACCAGTAATATATCTTCTTCTTTTGTTGCCAAAGAAATATACTGCTTAATTATTTCTTTTAAATTTTCTTATTTAATTATCAAAACTACTATAATTAATTTCATATATCACACAGCTTGGCATTGCTATATGTACGATTACATTATACAACATTATTTTTGCAAAATTTGTCGAAATGTGCGAAATGATAGTTTTTTGTCATAAAGTGTTAAAAATTAACAAAAAAATGATATGATTTCTCATATCACACTAATTATTTAGTTATTTCAGACATTATAAATGGTTCTACTGATTTAATTTCATAACCTCTCTTTCTTATTTCAGATTGTAGATATATTATTATTGCCATAGCATCAACACTATCATTATGTTCTGGCAATAGGTCTTTTATATAATCTGATACTATTTCAAGTAATCCTTTTTCATTGCTTTTATTATTATATAGGTTAATAAGTATGTCTGATAATCTCTGTGCAGCTAAAAGATGATTTTTTCTTTCATTCTTCATACAATATCTTGAATATTTTTCTATATGTATTTTTGAATATTCAGAACGATTCATTAAAGAATATTTTCCAGAACAGTCCTCATAGTATTCATACGGTAACAAACAACGAACTCTTAACTCAATTTCAATAGCATAATATTTTAATTTGCTATTTACCAATTCTCTAACAAGTTTACTCATAGACTTATTAACAACTGTCTTTTTTTCATATAATTCAAGCAAGACTTTTACTATTTTATTTGCTTCATCATCAAGCAACTTATCTACTTGATAAAATAATTCACTTTCCATAATCTACTCTCTTTCCTAAATATCTATTTTAGATATATCTTAATAAGTTTTAGTGGTGTTCAGTTACTATCTTCTTAACTTTATAATTTATATATGATTAAGTTTTATCTTAACAATACATAATATAAATAAGTAAGGAGGTATTATTTATGACATCAATGCAACTCGTTGGTTTAAATACTAAATATTACAGATACCAACATGGACTTACACAAGAAGAATACGCTAATAAAACTAAATTTAAAATGGCTTACATTAGTGTTATTGAAACTGGTGACGCTAATCTTACTTGCAAAAATATAGATTTCATTGCACAATCTTTTAATATAACACCAAAAGATTTATTTGATGAAGAAACCGCAAAACTTGCAAAGAAACTTCCACCTCGAATTGATATGTATCATAAATAATTAAAGAACCACACATTTTAATAATTCATAATTATTTAACCAATACTCTCCTTTTGATGTATTTGTAAAAGCATAGTCTTGAAGTATTGGACTTTCAAATAACAATTCTTTATCGTATGGAGAACTATTTACAAAACAATAAAATAGTTCTTTTTTTTGTTCTTTTGTTTTTATCCTTGATAACTTAAATACTAATTTAATACAATCTTTTTTTAGATCAAATATGTGCTTTGATGCTAATCGTACTAAATTATCAAAACATATTTCACTTAATAACTCAGTATAATAGTCTGTCAACTCTGGGATTGCCATTACTCTTTTTTCTAATGTAGCCATATCACTACCAGATTTCATCACAGGTACATCTTTAATTTTTATCAATTTTCTTTTAGACAAAACATTATTATTTAAAATTTCATCAAAAGTAAAACTATATTCACTTAACAAAGTCATTAAAATAGATGTTCTTGTGTATGATGGAGTCGCTAAATAGTCTGTATCATATTGAATAAATTTTAATCCTTTTCCATTAAAGACTTCTAAATCCGTAAACAGAAAAAATGATTCTAAAAACTTTAAATAATTTTCTATTTCATTTTCTTTATACTTTTCAAGATTTGCTTTATATTGCTCTGTATCTATTAAAATATTTGATAACACTTGTATGTCGTGTGCATATAAAAAATGATATTTACTAATATATTCTTCAACTTTTTCTTTAAACATTCTACTTCCTTCTTTCATTTTAAAAGGCAGCACAAAAATAATTTATATTGTACTGCCTTATATTAGTTATATCTTAATAAGTTATATATTAACTTGTTACAGATTATACCATTTTGTTTGCAAAAAGTCAACGGATATCCGTGATTATTTTTTACGAAAATCCGTTAAAATTATATAGAAGAAATGAGGTGGTAAGTTTGTTATTCAGAGAAGCAGTTAGTAAAAGAATATATGAATTATGTACGCAATATAATTATACACCTAACAAATTAGCAGAATTGTCATTGGTTGCTCCATCAACTTTGCAAGGCATTACATCTGCCAAAGTTACCAACCCTAGTTCTTACGTTATTTATCAAATATGTAAAACTCTCAAAATTACTATAAAGGATTTCTTTGATAGTGACCTATTTTTACAAGAAAATTTAGACGATTAAACAGTAAAAGACCATTCAGAAATTGAATGATCTTTTTTGTTCTTCCAATATTTTAAATCTACTTACTAAATTGTAATTTTTTGTTTATACCCATATAATCATTATTAGTAATATAATACCAATACCTAGAAAACCATATCCCATAATTCTGCTCATTCTTCTAAATGATTTTTCAGTTTTAGGAGTCGGATGAAAAAGTTTCTTTCCCGTTTCATAACTCATTTTAGGCATATAGTTTCCAATAATAGTGAATAATATTCCTAATATCAAACATACACTTTTTCCAACATAAACATCACTACCTAATGGAACTTCTATCATAATAATATATACTAATACTGTAACAATTGGAATAGACCATTCCATTATTTTTACAATTTTAGGTTTTTCGCTATTTTTCAATTTATTCACTTTTGATGTAAATATTAGACATATTGCTTGAATAATAGCCATAATAATTGGTATTCCAAATAATGCAAAATTCTTTGGTGCATAATTATCTGGTACATCATTTACCGTAAAATGAATTGGCATTTGTTCTGGTAATCTATTATAAAAAACAATACCTAATACCATTGGTAATAAACATATAATTACACTTAAAATTAATGTTTTTTTATTTTTCTTTTCCATTCTTATTTCCTCCCAACTTATAAATCCAAACTAAAACATCTTCAAATACAGAACTATTCAACTCATAAAATATAAAGTTCTTTTGCTTTGTTTCAGTTATTAAATTTGCTTTTTTTAAATTTGATAAATGATATGATACGGTTGCTCCTGTTAAATTAAAACTGTTTGATATTTCTCCTGCTGTTTTTCGACCATCTTTTAATAGTTCTAATATCTCTCTCCTTACAGGATCACTAATCGCTTTTAATGTTTCAGACATTCCCAAATTAATCACCTCACTTATAGTATTTCGATATATATCTAAATAGATTATAATATTTTTCAATTTGAATGTCAATATCTATTTAGATTTTTTTCTAAATAGATAAATAAAATATAGATTAGTTATATTTCAAACTAATCTAAATGATAACTTACTATTTTTCTAACTAATCACTAAATTGTAATTTAACGAACTAACCTCTTTACTCTTTCAACATAATCATCTGCATGATTTATGCTAATATCTCCGTGATAATATCCTTGTAATACTTCAAGTTCACTATTTGGTATTAAATGAACAATTTTAGTTGCTGATTTTTTCATAATAGGTCTTTCTTTGCTTCCAACTAATACGAGGGTCTTTGCTTTAGTATGAGATAAAGTGTTTTTTACTTCATAATTAGAATTTGATTTCATAAAAGCAATTAAATTATCTTTTGTAATTTTACAAGTATCTTCATAATATAGAGCAAACAAGCTTTTTTTAAGTTTCAAACTTTTAAATTGTAGTTTTGAAAACCACTTTTTACTTATCAAACAATATGATAAATTAAATATTGGCTCTATCATTTTATAGGTAAAGTCCATTGGGATTACCAAAGCACTTTCAATAATAGCACATTCACATATATTAGGATTTTTAGATAATATTTCTAATAAAATTTGTCCGCCTAATGATAACCCTCCAATTAGTTTTACTTTTCCATTATAATTTTTATTTATAAAATTTATTATTTCTAGAGCATTGCTTTCAATAGAAGTAAAATTTGTATCGCTTCCTGAATGTCCATCTAATATAGGAATAACTATGTGAAATTCATTTTCAAGCAAGGATATTTCATCTATATAATTCCACCAAGAAAGACCTCCACCGTGTAATAAAATTATAATATCATTATTCTTTGATCCATATTCTTTATATTCCATCTTACACCTCTAAATTCCGAGTTATCCCCCCAGTATACCACGCTTTTTCCTCCTGCGGAAAAGATACCGCGCACAAAAGGCTTCTCCGGCAACTATCCGCGCCCCGGCTCATACAATCTAACAACTATGTACCGGGAGGGATATCGTGTGCTGCTGACCTTACTGCAATTTTTCGCCACAAAATTTCTGTTTCTGGCGCTCCATCTGGAAAGCGGCTGCTTTCCGCGTCCGCTCACAGCCCGGGAAGAGGCCGCCGCTTTCAGCGCCCTGCACGCCGGGGATGCCGCCGCCCGGGAAAAGCTGATCCGGCACAATCTGCGGCTGGTGGCGCATATCGTAAAAAAATATTACGCCCTGCCGGGTGATCAAGAGGATCTTGTTTCCATCGGCACCATCGGGCTGATGAAAGCGGTAGATACCTTTGATGCCACACGCAAGGCGCGGTTTTCCACTTATGCCAGCCGCTGCATTGAAAACGAGATCCGTATGCAGTTCCGGCGGGAGCGCAAGAGCGGGCAGACCGTTTCCCTGCAAGAATCCTTGGAGGCAGACGGGGACTCTGCGCTGACCTTAGCGGACGTGATACAGGACGGCTTTTGCATGGAGGACAGCTGTGAGCGGCAGGAGGATGTCCGGCGGCTGCGGCAGCTGCTGGACACCCTGCCCGCCCGGGAGCGGCAAATCTTACTGCTGCGGTATGGGCTGGCCGGGCAGCCGCCCCTGACCCAGCTGGAGACCGCCGGGCTGCTGGGCATCAGCCGCAGCTACGTTTCCCGGCTGGAGACCCACGCGCTGGAACTGCTGCGGCAGGCGTGGGGCAAAAACGGCTAGTTTTCACTCCTGCAAAATTTTCAACTGTAACTCGTCCAGTTGTTCAAAAGTATATAGCCGGTTAAAAGCTTCTACCAGTTCCTTTTTGGAAAGGCGCGGCGGCAGGCCCAG